>ENA-ORXC01000173-ORXC01000173.1-marine-metagenome-genome-assembly--contig:-NODE-173-length-60692-cov-183.642135_pt1 | contig 60692 bp, 49 predicted proteins | sample MGYA00237865_ERZ511478 | MGnify/ENA metagenome assembly ERZ511478
AAAAAAATACCGCATGTCTTGATGATATTGGACGGCTTTGGTCATCGTGAAGAAGATAAAGATAACGCCATCGCTGCAGCCAATATGCCAAATTTAGGCAAGATTTATCAGCAATATCCTCATGGGCTGATTTCAGCTTCAGGGGAAGATGTTGGTTTGCCTGATGGTCAGTTTGGTAATTCAGAAGTTGGTCACATGAACTTAGGGGCGGGTCGTGTTCTGTATCAGGACTCAACACGTATCTCAAGTGAGTTGGCCAATCGTGAATTTTATAAGAACGAAGCATTGGTCAATGCGGTAAAAGCGGCTAATGAGCGTGGCGGTAACGTCCATATTATGGGCTTGCTTTCTGATGGCGGCGTCCACTCACATCAAGACCATATCGAAGGTATGTGTCATTCAGCATTGGTCCATGGTGCCAAGAATGTCTTTATTCATTGTTTCTTAGATGGCCGTGATACTCCGCCTAAATCTGCTGATAAGTACATCAATCGTCTGCGTGATTATATCAATAAGTTGAATGCTCATTACGAAGGTGGCCGCGTACAGATTGCAAGTATCATCGGTCGCTACTATGCAATGGATCGCGACAATCGTTGGGATAGAGTGCAAAAAGCTTATGAGCTGATTACTGAAGGCAAAGCTGATCGTCTATCGACACGGGCAGATGGCGCTGTTCAAGCTGCTTATAAAGCGCGTGAGACCGATGAGTTTGTCAGTCCAACGACCGTAATTGGACGTGATGAAGTGCCATATACTGTTAATGATAACGACGCACTTATTTTTATGAATTTCCGTGCTGACCGTGCTCGTGAGCTTGCCCAAGCGTTTGTATTGCCAGATCATGAGTTTTCTGGATTTGCGCGTCAAAAACAACCAAAACTGGCGGCATTTGTGATGCTAACTAAGTATTCAGATGTCCTAGCTGACAATCCAAAAACTAGCATTGCTTATTACCCAACGTCTTTGGCCAATACATTGGGAGAGTACTTGCAGGATCAAGGAAAAACTCAACTACGTATCGCTGAAACTGAAAAATATGCGCATGTGACATTTTTCTTTAGTGGTGGCCGCGAAGAAGAATATCAGGGTGAGACCCGTATATTAGTGCCATCTCCAGACGTTGCGACTTATGATCTACAGCCTGAGATGAGCGCGCCTGAAGTCACTGATAAACTAGTAGAAGCGATTGAGTCTGGTAAGTATGATGTATTAGTGGTCAATTATGCCAATGGTGATATGGTTGGGCACACAGGTATCTTTGATGCAGCGGTAAAAGCGGTAGAGGCTTTGGATGTATGCGTTGGGCGTATCGAGTCAGCAGTGCGTGCTGCTGGTGGTGATATGCTTATCACAGCCGATCATGGTAACTGTGAGCAGATGCAAGACTATGAAAGTGGTCAAGTACATACACAGCATACGACAGAGCATGTACCATTGATTTATGTGGGCGAGCAAAAGTTGCAAGTACGCCGTGGCGGTAAACTTAGTGATGTGGCACCGACTATTTTATCATTGATGAACGTTGACGCCCCTGCTGAGATGACAGGTGAGAGCTTATTGGTTCCAGCAGTCTAAGCCAGTCGAATTAAACCACAGTACTTGAATGACTGTGGTTTATACTGATTTGACAGCTGTACCAGAAGATATCAAAAAGGAAAGGATAACCTATTATCCTTTCCTTTTTTTGTGATACATTTTACTTAATTTACTTGCAATACTATGCTAGTTCGAAATATGCGTTTGGTGCTATCTTATAAATTGCTATATAACAATAAATTCGTATTCTCTATTATTCAAATGAGTTCTTTTATGCAGCCTATTTCTTTTGCACGTTCTTTTTTATCCAAAGGGTTAAGTAAATCAGTAGGGAAGGCATCAGTCGTGTCCAAGGTTTTGCAGCCTGCAATTTTAGTAGGTGTGCTTGGTTGTGCGATTAGCGTAAATGCACAAGCAGCAGTGGGAGCTTCTACAAATAGTGATAATCCTACAAACGGTTTACAGCTCATTAGTCTAAATGCAGATGAGATAGCGGATGAAAACAACGCTGATAATTTATCGAATATTGCTGATATGTTAGATGTCGCCGATGAGCCAGATGACTCGATAGATAGCGTGCCAGATGAAAGCGCGCTAACGGATGATGTTGATGATATTGATACGGACATTCCAGCAGAGGTCGCACAAGTATCGCTAAATGCTATCTCTCCTGAGACGCTAAAAACATTTGTGGCTGTGGTAGATTTAGTACGTCGTCAATACGTCGATGCGGTCAATGACGAAGAGTTATTTAGCAATGCGATGAGCGGTTTGCTGACCAAACTTGATAGCCATGCTGAGTTTTTGGACGCAGAAGCTTATGAGAACCTGCGTGCTTTTACTGAGGGTGACGTTGGTGATATTGGTATTAAAGTTAATTACCAGCCAGAGGCGGGGTATTGGGTCGTGACAGAGGTTATCGATGATTCACCTGCAGACAAAAAAGGCATCGCAGTTGGTGATTATTTGCATCAGGTTGATGAGTTTAAGCTAGACGAAGGGCGACAGGTCAATGATGTTGAGCAACTCTTAACGGGTATTGCCGGTACGCAGGTAGATATTATTACTTCCAAAGCTGGCCGCCGTAAGCACACAACGACGTTGCAGCGTAATAATAGTCATCCGCAGATTATCGAGACCAAACTGGTTGATGGTATTGCCATTGTTAAATTACCGGCGTTTCAAAACAACAGCCGTGAAAAACTACTAGAAGGTTTAATTAACCTAAACGCTCCTATATCAGGAATTTTACTAGATATGCGTGATAATCCAGGTGGCGTACTGACATCGGCAGTAAGCGTGGCCAGTTTATTTATGGATGATACTGATGTGGTGCAGGTGCAAGCACGTCAAAATAAATCACGGGTACTATCGACTCAAGGTGATGCGATACTTAAACCTTTGCCATTAGTGGTATTACAAAATCGCTATTCAGCATCAGCAGCAGAGGTGCTTGCCAGTAGTTTACAAGCACAAAAACGCGCTACTATTATCGGTGAAGTTAGCTATGGCAAGGGCTCAGTACAATCGGTCATACCATTAAACGATGAGCAAGCCGTCAAATTGACTGTGGCCAATTATATGACGGCAGCAGGCAAGCAAATAGACGAGATCGGTGTAGAGCCTGATGTGACCTTATCTGGCAGCGAGAATACGTGGGAGCAACAAGCATTAGAATTAGTAAAGGCGCGCGCACTTGATTCTGGCATTCGCTTTGTTAGAAAAAATGCTACGAAAGAATAGATTTTCGTAGCAATTAATTAACAGCACATACCATTCAACACTTAAAAATATTTGAAGATGCCTCTTAACAGAAGCTAATCAGACGCATCTTCAGAAATTTCGAGCTTTTTCATACGGTAGCGTAAAGAGCGAAAGGTGGTTCCTAATAATTCAGCTGCTTGGGTTTTGTTCCAGCCAGTTTGTTTGAGTGCTGTGACAATCAGCTGCTTTTCTTGTTCCTGCAAATAATGCTCTAACCCTTGAGGCGGTAGTTGACCGTCGAACAATTCTTGTAAATCTGATATGTCTTTAGAAGTTTCTTGAGCGGTTTCTTGTTTGACATTGGAGTCAAGGAGCGACTCTTTGTCATGAGTACTTGCTACGTTGGTTGACGAACTATCATTACTAGTTGACGAATGCTGTACCATTGAGGGGTAGTGGTTGGTGTTAGTACGATAGGGATGTAAATTGGCCGGTCTTTGCTCAACCTGCGTCGTCATATTGCGATTAGATTGAATGACTTGCTCATCGTCCTTTGTTGATTGGACTGTAGATTGAACGTCTATTTGATTTTCTACGTCACGAGCAGGTGGCTCAGAGCTATCGATAGCTGAGCTATGATTTTGCTCTTGTGTATTTACAAGCTCAGGTTCAATGTCAGGAAGACCTAAATGACTAACGTCTATGTATGAAGTTTCAGCTAACGTAACTGCACGCTCCAACAAGTTGCGTAGTTCACGGACATTACCCGCAAAATCGTGGCGTTGTAAGCGTTCGCAGGCTTCCATCGTCAATGACGGCGGCGACTCTAATTGCCAGTCATCAGCAATCATAGCTAAAAAGTGGTCTGCTAATACAGGAATGTCATCACGGCGTGCATTAAGTGTTGGAAGCTTTAGTTCAATGACATTGATGCGATAATATAAGTCTTGTCGAAATGCACCATCTTGTACCAATTGGCTCAGGTCTTTGTGAGTGGCAGACAAAATGCGGATGTCTACTGGAACTTCTTTTGTATCACCAATTGCCCTTACTGTTTTTTCTTGAATGGCACGTAACAATTTAACCTGCATGGCTAAAGGTAAGTCTGCCACTTCATCTAAAAATAACGTGCCGCCATTGGCTTGCTGGAATAACCCTTGTTTATCAGCGACAGCCCCTGTAAAGCTGCCTTTTTTATGACCAAAAAACTCCGACTCCATTAACTCCGATGGTATCGCGCCGCAGTTCACTGGTACAAAGCTGCCATCACGCCGTGGACTTAAATCATGGATCAATCTGGCGACCACTTCTTTACCTGTGCCAGAAGCGCCCGATAAAAACACAGGTGCCTGTGAGCGTGCTAGCTTTAAAATAGTATTTTTAAGGGGGTGCATGACAGCAGAATTACCAATCAATCTACTATCTAGCATTTTTTGTTCAGGAGAGCATTCCGGTGCGGCCTGTACTTCGTTATCTTGATGAATAACTTTTATAGCATTTTCTACCAGTTGGCGCAAACGTGGTAGTTCTAGCGGTTTATTGACAAAATCGAAGGCACCAAGCTTTAATGCCTCAATAGCTAAATCCATGCTGCCATGAGCCGTAATCACCGCTATTGGGATATTAGAGCTATTGCTAATTTCTTTTACCAACTCCAGTCCAGAGCCATCTGGGAGTTTTAAGTCCGTCAGACAAAAATCGTAGTCATTGTCTTGCCAAAACGTTCTTGCTTGCGACAATGTATAAGCCACATCACTTTTGATACCCATTTTAGTCAAGGTAATTTGCATCAATCGACATAAATCTACTTCATCATCGACGACTAGCGCGGTTGTTGTCATACATCATCTCATCGTATTTTATGGCTATAAAATCAATAGCTGGGTCTAAACAGGCGTAATAGCTTTCAAAGGGTAAATTTAGGTAAGATTTTCTTCGATAGTTTGAAATTTATTATCAGATTTAATAGAAGGTACAATTAATCGAAAGCATGTTTTCTCATGTTCAGGAATGTAGAGTAAACGCGCTTGATTGGCTTCACAAAATGCTTGTGATAAATAGAGCCCCAGTCCTGTACCAGCTTTATCTGTTGTAAAAAATGGATCGAACAAAAGTTGTAAGTTTACAGCACTAACACCATCACCATTATCTAAGATATCGATTATAACATCGTTGTCTGCGCAGTAAATGTCGATTTCTACATAAGCATGAGGATGAGAATAGCTGCTATAGCGAAGGCCATTGTTGATCAGGTTGATCAATATCTGCTCTAACTGATGAGTATCAAATGATATGATGGGTTTGGTTTTTATTCGTAGAAAAATGTCGTGTCCTTGAAAGTAATTCTCCAAAAACGATGGCATCCATTCAGCCAATTCGAGCACCTGCTGGGTAGCTGTCTGCTGACGAGACAGCTTTAAAATATCCTCAATGATACGGTTTACACGTTTTGTCTGTGAAAATATCATTTCATAAAGCTCATGGTTGCCAGTCATGGCAGCATTCGATTCATTTGTTAATGCACTGTCATCTCCCATTTGTTCTGCAACATCTTCCATTAATAGTTGGCTGGCTTGCGATATCGCTGCTAATGGGTTTCTGATTTCATGGGCAATACTGGCAGTTAATTGCCCTAAAGAAGCCAGTTTCAACTGTTGAGCACTGGCTTGCTCACGGCGTAAATCTTCTAATATGACAAGCTTGCTATCGTCTTTTAGTGGAATAATTTGTATACGTAATTTGCCAAATATTGAGGCGTTTGCGACAGCTGGTACATCATAGGTAAAAGCGCGTGACTGCCCAGATGCTACCGACAAGCAGGCATTAAACAACTGTGAATGCTGTTCATTGAGTTGCTGCTCAAAATTAGAGAGAAGTGCTTTGTTATGAGTCTCTTTTGTATCGTCAAGGATATTCTGTGCTGTGTTAGGTGTGACAAGAGAAAGGCTCAGCAACTGATGTGCGGCAAGATTTGCTAAGACAATATGTTGCTTATCAATAACGATGACACCATTCACCATCTGCGTGATAACCTCTTGGTTGATCACGTTGAGTCGCTCGACTTCCTTAGCATGGTTTGCCGCGACCTTTTCAAGCTGTACCAATCGCTGAGAGATAGACCAACTCAAACCACCCACTGCTAAAAAGCTCGCTGACATCAGTAGCGCATCACCTAGGTTGGCTAGACTCATGCTATTAGCAATAGCGTAGAAAAATTGCTGATAAATAACGAGAATGATGGCAAGTAACGTAATAACCAATGCTTGCGAGCCATGTAGTAGCATAAAGCTAGCCGCGACGACCACCATGTATAGCATGGTTAACTGCAAATCAGGGTTACCTGTCGTGTAGAGCAGCAGACTTAATATAATAACGTCTAAGGCCAGTCCGAATGCCAGTTGGCGGCGCATATGTTTTCTAACGACATAAAACAATCCAAGCAGTATCAAGCTTAAAAGTACATAGAAGCTTAGAGTCGTTTGTTGTAAAAAACTCGGTAAAGAAGTGCCATCACCAGTACGAGCAGAGATGTATAGCATGAGCATAGAGAACAGGCTAACGACGAAGCGATAGCTGCTATAGATCAGCCCCAACTTACGCAACATCGACAGAGGAAGCGTATCATCATGATGTACATAATGAGTAATGACAGAGCTAGAATTGGTAGCAGAGTTCATAAACTGGCCGTAATAAAATAAACGCTAAATGGTTTATGGTTGAATCAGACCATGACGAATGGCCAAATGAGTTAATTTAACATCACTATCAACCCCAACTTTCTCATAAATACGATAGCGATACGTATTAATGGTCTTGACACTAACAAACAATTGATCAGCTATTTGCTGAGGGCTCTGACAATTAACAACCATCATGGCTACCTGTTTTTCTCTGTCACTTAATAAGTCGAAAGGTGAGTTTGCATTATCAGACAATAAAACATCTGCTAACTGTTCGGCCACATCCTGACTGAAGTAACGACCTCCCTGATAAATCTTTTTGACCGCACGTATCATTTCATCAAGTGGCGTACCTTTGGTAATGTAACCATTAACACCTGCTTTGATTAGCATTGAGGGATAGGGCTGTGCAGACATACTACTGACCGCCAAAATCTTGATACCCATATCAAGTTGTATCAGGCGTTTGGTTGCTTCAAGCCCACCAATATTTGGCATATTGACGTCTAGCAAAATCACATCGGGATGTAGTTGTTTGGCTTGTTTGATAGCCATATCACCGCTGTCTGCTTCACCTACCACTTCAATATCGGGACTATCTGACAACATACGGCTAATACCCATCCGTACCAAATCATGATCATCTACCACTAATACTTTAATCATAACCATACTCTTTATTGATTGTCAGAATGAATGCTTTATTAGGTTCAAATAGTATAAAAATCGAATACATTTCAACCATTATTTTTATCTTTATATATTCAAAATACCGCTAATTAATATAACAAAATACGAGTAATCATAACATTCAAAGTTAAATTATATTGCTGCAGTGTGAATTGATGTTTCTATAATATAAATTGGTTGTAGCAAAGTTTGAATGAAGCCAAAAAAAACTACTAAATCAGTTTGATAGATTAAACTTAAATGTAAACCATGATACACTAAAAATACAAAAGCTCTATGTGAGTACTTACAAACACATCTATAAACGCTACGTACGTTTTTGGCGTCAGACAATATGTAACTGGCGTAATAGCGACAGCAGGAGGCATAATGAAGCAACTACCATTAACCAAACAGCAATTGATCGCTGCTATGATTTCATTGAGTTTGGGCAGTGTTGCACAAGCCGCACTTACAATTAATGGTAGCACTGACACTGCCTCTAGTGCACGCCTGAGTTGGGGCGGCGCTGATAGCTTGTCTGAAGCCCGCAAAATAATGTACAAGTCCAACGGCTCTGCTATTAAGAAAGTTGATAATGGCTACGGCACTACCAATATTACGAATACTAATAGTTTTGCTAGTAGTAATAACACCAATAGTGCTCGCTATAACACAACTTATCGTGGGGCATTCGGTAGCAGCGATATGATTCCGATTAGTACGGATTCACGTAGTGTTGCGGTGATCGATGCTGAAACTGGCGAATCTATCTACGAAAAAGATGCTGATATCGCGCGTCCTATGGCTAGTATCACCAAGGTTATGACGGCTATGGTCGTATTGGATGCAGGCCTTGATATGCGTGAAGAAATCACGCTTGATCCAGAAGATTTCGTTGGTCCAAAGCGTGCAAGCTCGCGTTTGAAGTCAGGTGATCGTTTAAACCGTGCTGAGATGCTATTGATGGCGTTGATGAAGTCTGAAAATCCAGCGGCGAAGAGTCTGGCACGTAACTACCCAGGTGGATATGATGCCTTTATGCGTGCGATGAATCGTAAAGCGCAAGATTTGGGCATGAACACGGCGTTTTTCGGTGATCCAACTGGACTTGATAAGCGTAATGTAGCTTCGTCAAAAGATCTGGTTAAGATGGTACGTGCCGCTGGTAACTATGATGTGATTCGTCGTTTTTCTACTACTAAGAGCTATGACTTTTTCGTCTCAAACTACTCAAGTGGTAACCGCACCTATAAAGCCAGTAATACCAGTACATTGGTTCGTGACGGCAGCTATCCAATCGGTATCTCTAAGACAGGATTTATCAATGAAGCTGGACGTTGTGTTGTAATGGAAACTCGGGTCAATAACCGTCCTGCGATTATCGTTATCTTAGGGGCAAACAGCTCAGCAACACGTTGGGGCGATGCTAAAAATATCTTAAATAGTTTGGCTACACGCCGTACAGTGTAAGTTTGCTATTCTAAATGTATAAAAAAGCTGTTATATCATATAACGGCTTTTTTATTGTGTTGAATTTAAGAATTAAGGATAAACGCTATGGGTCGTTCATCATTTTCCTCAGTTATGCCTAAGCTATATTTATTGACCAACGATGATGAATTTGAGCTGTTATATCAAAAGCTAGAGGCAGCCTTGTCGACAGGATTAATTGCGCTATTACAAATTCGTCGTAAGCAAGTTCTTAGTCTACCTGATGGAGCTTTGAAGCTTTTTGATGAGGCGCAAAGAATCGTTGAGTTAGCTAAAACGTATAGCGTGCCAGTTGTCATTAATGATGACGTGAAGTTGGCCGAAAAGCTTGGAGTTGGGGTACACCTTGGTCAAACAGACGGCAGTATCGGTGATGCTCTACAGTCTCTATCACCGCATCAAATCATCGGTCGTACCTGCCATGGTGATGTAGCGCTGATTAAAGAAGCAAAAAATGACGGCGCAAGTTATGCTGCAATGGGTGCGGTATTTACCTCTATGACTAAGCCAAATGCTGACATCATTTCGCGTCAGCAGCTTGTTGAAGGATGTCAGCAAGGCATACCAATATGTGTAATAGGCGGATTAACCGCAGAAAATATATCAGAGTTAGTAGATTTGCCCATTGCGCTTGTAGCAGTAGTTGGGGATATCATGGACTTGTCAGTAGCGGACATACCTCAGCGCTGTCACGAATGGCAGCAGGCATTTTCCAAATGGAAAATACCTACTTGAAGTACTCTTGTTAGAGAGGTTTTAGAGTAGCAATAGTCTTATAATATAGTATTAATATGATAGCGCTACTCAGCGTGTTCCATACATAAGGTAGCAAAGGGTAGCGCTTCTAAGCGTTGCTCTTCGATCTGTTCACCGCAGACTTCGCACTCGCCATAAGTACCATTTTCAATTCGGCTCAATGCATTTTCTACATAGATTAAGCTTTGACGTGCCTCGCTCATTAAATTTTTGCGCATGTCGTTTTGACGATAGGATATGGCCTGATCTTCCCAGTGTTCATTGAGATCATCTTGCGGATTCTGAATATGATCTTCTATCTTATCAATTCGAGATTCATACTCATCTTTTAATTTTAATAAGTTTCGTTTAGCAGTGTCTAGATTGATGCTCATTATTTTCTCCTAATGGATTATTTTTATTGTCAATGTTTCTATCATAAAGAGCTTGACTGCTGAGTACCACCACGAAATGTTACGGTTTATTGACTATGCTTAAAGCTAGCAACTGCAATTGTTGCCATTGAATAACAGTCTGAGAATTTAGACTGAATATTTTAAACGTGCTGAAATTTGTGACAGGTTGCTTGTGAGACTGCGCTAGAAAACTGGTAGAATACACCGCCGCTGAATTCTGCTTACTTAATCGGCTCATCAGAGTGGTTTGATAAGTGTAAGAGCCAAGCGTTAAAAAACATTAAAACGTAATAAAGCTGATAGTGACTATATAGCTTAGATATAAGATAGCGTAGTTATAAAGCAGGCGAGTAAGAATGCTACTAAATAGTAGATTGATCGAGCTTAACACTGGGTCTGATTTATATAGAGCTGATTATAATAGTCATATCAGTAACGACAGTAATCGCAAATTAACAGATATATTGATGCATAGGAGCAGGTGATGAATTTTTTGCGTATGAGTGAGTTGAACTTAACGGATAAAGTGGTCTTAATCCGAGAAGATTTAAATGTGCCTATTAAAGACGGTAAGGTCGCGAGCGATGCGCGCTTGCAAGCCAGTCTTCCTACCATCAAAATGGCGCTCGAAAAAGGCGCTGCGGTAATTGTTTGCTCACATTTAGGCCGCCCAACAGAAGGCAGTCCTGAAGCTGTATATTCATTGGCACCAGTTGCTGACTATTTGACGGACAAATTAAGCTCGCAATTATCGACACCTGTACGTCTTAATAGTGATTACCTTACCCAAGGTGCCAATGTAAAATCTGGTGAAGTGGTTCTATTAGAAAATGTACGCTTTAATGACGGTGAAAAGAAAAACGATGCCACGCTAGCGAAAAAGTATGCTGATTTATGCGATGTGTTTGTGATGGATGCTTTTGGTACAGCGCACCGTGCACAGGCATCAACAGAAGGCGTTACGCAAGCGATGCGTCAAGCAGACAAAACTGTTTGTGCAGGGCCATTGTTAGCTGCTGAACTTGATGCTTTGAGCCTAGCGCTTGAAACGCCAGCACAGCCAATGCTCGCTATCGTTGGTGGGTCAAAAGTGTCTACCAAATTAGAAGTGCTACACAGCTTGGCTGAAGTTTGCACACAGATTATCGTTGGTGGCGGTATTGCTAACACTTTCTTAGCAGCACAAGGTCACAGTGTTGGCGCCTCATTGTACGAAGCAGACTTGCTCGATACTGCACGTGACATTATGACCAAGACTGAAATTTTGCTGCCTGAGTACGTCGTAGTCGCTGATAAAAATGACATCGATTTCGCTGACTTTACTGGCTCATTGCAAAAAGCCACTGCAACGATCAAATCAGTTGATGCGATCGGTGACAATGACATGATATTGGACATCGCACCAGAAAGCGCAAAGCAGCTTGCCGATGCCATTATTAATGCAAAAACTATCTTATGGAATGGTCCAGTGGGCGTATTTGAGGTCGATGCTTTCGGGCAAGGCACACAGATATTAGCTACTGCTGTAAGAGACAGCGATGGTTTCTCTATCGCGGGCGGCGGTGATACGTTAGCGGCCATCGATAAATATCAGGTTGCTGACGGTGTGAGTTATATGTCAACAGGTGGCGGTGCATTTTTAGAGTTTGTTGAAGGTAAAGTACTTCCAGCAGTTGCTGCACTGCAAATAGATGCCTAACTAATTAACGATACTCTGTAGCTTAGTAACATTAGACGTACAACTAACTTTAAATAACTAAGGTAGTCTGTAAAAATAATATTTTGGCTGTTGATTTGCTTGTTTTTATTGATATAAGTAAGCGCAATAGCCATCGATTATTATTAAGCAGTAATTATTTATTTATATACTGAAAATTATTATTGCATGTCTGATTCGCACTCTATAAAATAGCGCGACCATGTATTTTGACATGCATTATTTACGAGAGGTTTATTATGTTAAAACGTCATTTATTACTTGCTAGCGTACTTGCTGGTACCTTTGCAATCACTGCATGTAGCCAACAAACAGAAGAAAACACTGAAGCTGCTGTTGAATCTGCTGGCGATGATGCTGCTGCAAACGCTGATGCTGCTGCCGCTGAAACAGACGCTGCTGCTGCTGAAGCTGAAGCTGCTGCTCAAGATGCTGGTACTGAAGTTGCTGAAGGCGCTGACACTGCTGGTACAGCTGCGACAGACGCTCTAGAAAACACTGGCGATGCTATTGCTGAAAGCACTAACACAGCGGTTGAAAATACTGCTGAAGCTGTTGCTGATGGCGCTAACGCTGTCGCTGATGGCGCAAATGATGTTGCAGTTGATGCAGAGCAACAGTACTAAGCTACGCGATAACTAAGCACTATAATGACTGATTTGCTGGGATGTTATTGATAGATAATCATCAGTAAATAATATCTAAAAAGGGTCATTGCTTTATAAGCCTCAAAATACTAGAAAAGCCTTGGTGATTGCCAAGGCTTTTTGCGTTGTATGCCATTGTTACATTTTATAAAATTAAACTGATATCAAGAGTCGGTATAGACTGACAAATAGTCGGTCAACCGCTACGAAGACAGAACAATTTTTGCTATAATCACCGCGTGGTAATCATATCCAATATCATTCAGACTTTTACTAGCTTATATACGGTCAGTATGGTCGAATATACAGTGAAATGATTGCTATCAAGCTGTTTTTTAAAATACTATTCAAAATCTAATCAGAGAGCGTCTTATGGCCCTAATATCCTTACGTCAACTTCTAGATCATGCCGCTGAACACAGCTATGGTGTTCCTGCCTTTAACGTCAATAACTTAGAGCAAATGCGTGCAATCATGATGGCTGCGGATGCTTGTGATTCACCTGTCATTGTCCAAGCCAGTGCAGGCGCACGTAACTATGCAGGGTCAGCATTTTTGCGTCATTTGATTATCGCTGCGATCGAAGAATGGCCACATATTCCAGTAGTGATGCATCAAGATCATGGTATGTCACCAGCTATCTGCCAACGCTCAATTCAATTAGGTTTTTCATCAGTGATGATGGACGGCTCACTTGGTGAAGATGGCAAAACGCCAATGGATTATGACTACAATGCTAGCGTCACGCGTGAAGTCGTCAAAATGGCCCACGCTTGCGGTGTCTCTGTAGAGGGCGAAATCGGTTGTTTAGGTAGTCTTGAAACTGGTATGGCTGGCGAAGAAGATGGCTCTGGCGCTGAAGGCGTATTGGATCATGAGCAGCTCTTGACCAGTGCTGACGAAGCTGAACAGTTTGTAAAAGATACCAATGTCGATGCGCTAGCGATTGCTATCGGTACTAGCCATGGCGCTTATAAGTTCACGCGTCCACCGACAGGTGACATCCTGTCGATTGAACGTGTAAAAGAGATTCATGCCCGTATTCCTAACACTCATTTGGTCATGCATGGCTCGTCATCAGTGCCACAAGAATGGCTAAAAGTTATTAATGAAAATGGCGGTGATATCGGCGAAACTTATGGCGTGCCAGTTGAGCAAATCGTTGAAGCGATTAAACATGGTGTGCGTAAAGTAAATATCGATACGGATTTACGTCTGGCATCAACTGGCGCTATCCGTGAATTCCTTGCAAAAAATCCAAGTGAATTTGATCCACGCAAATACTTCAAAGCGTCTATGGTAGCGATGTCAGATATCTGTACCAATCGTTTTGAAGCGTTTGGTTCTGCAGGTCAAGCACACAAAATTCGTCCAACCAGTCTTGAAGGTATGGTGAATTTTTACCAATAAGACTTTGTTGTAGAACGTAGTTGTTAATCATGAAGTAGCAGCTGATTTTATAATATCCTACATAAGAGGTCGTAAATAATGATTGGATTGATTACCGGACAAGTGCAGTACTTGATGGCACCGACGGCTTGTATCATGACGACCTCGGGTGTGGGTTATGATATCGAACTGCCATTGCCTTCATTTTGTCAGTTACAGCTGAATGAACAAGCCAGCATTTGGACACATTTCCATGTTCGCGAAGATGCCCAGTTGCTCTACGGCTTTATCGATCGAAAAGAACGCGATGTTTTTCGCCAGTTAATTAAAATTAACGGGGTTGGGGCAAAAATGGCCTTGGCTATGCTGTCTGCAATGTCAGCAGCTGAGCTAAAGATGCACGTCGAGCAAGAGTCGGAAACGGCATTGACTCGCATCCCAGGCATCGGTAAAAAGACGGCGCAACGTTTATTGATTGAGCTAAAAGACAAGTTGAAGAATATCGACGTTAATAATGATGCGTTTGAATTGACGCCTCAGGAAACTACGATTTCTCACGAAGGCAGTATCATCGCTGAAGTGGAAGGCGCGTTGATTAGCTTGGGCTACAAAGAAAAGGAAGCTCAGCTAGCGATTAAAGCTGCCAAGAGTAAAGGTGATACTTTTGCTGATACTCAAGGCTTGTTGAAAGCTACTTTACAACAGTTATCTGGCTTTTAAACCATATTAATTAGCCGTCTATCGATGACAACCATATAATGTATCAAAGTAATAAGCGACATTAAATGTCGCTTATTTTCGTTTTAGTGCTCGCTTAATAAGGTTTTGCATGACTTATGCGCAGCGTTTGGTTATGCTATTTGTTAACTAATTTTTTAATATAATGATAAATTCTATGACGCAAGATCGCTTAATTAATCCGCTAGAAGGTGCAAGTGATGCTCCTGATGCCAATATCCGACCAGCATTATTGGCTGAGTATATTGGTCAGCCGGTGGTACGTGAGCAGATGGAAGTGTTCATCGGTGCTGCTCGTGGCCGTGACGAAGCGCTAGATCACACACTTATATTTGGTCCACCGGGTCTGGGCAAGACGACCCTCGCCAATATTATCGCTCGTGAAATGGGTGGTAATTTGCGTTCTACTTCAGGGCCTGTACTTGAGCGTCCAGGTGATTTGGCAGCTATGCTGACCAATCTAGAAGCGGGTGACGTGCTGTTTATTGATGAAATTCACCGTCTGAGCTCGGTTATTGAAGAAATCCTTTATCCAGCGATGGAAGATTTCCAATTAGATATTATGATTGGTGAAGGGCCTGCTGCGCGTTCTATCAAGCTTGATTTGCCGCCATTTACCTTGGTAGCAGCAACCACTAGAGCAGGGCTACTGACGTCACCACTACGTGACCGTTTTGGGATTGTACAGCGACTCGAATTTTACAATATCGCTGATCTAACGACGATTGTCAGTCGCGCAGCACGTTTAATGCGTGTACCAATGAGTGAAGATGGGGCTGTAGAGATTGCGCGCCGTGCACGTGGTACACCAAGGATTGCTAACCGCCTATTACGCCGTGTGCGTGACTATGCCGAGGTAAGAGGCGATGGTAGTATTAATGGCGCGATTGCAGGTAGCGCGCTAGATATGTTGGCAGTGGATAGACGTGGTCTTGATCATCTAGACAGACGCTATATCGAAATTTTGCATGAGCGCTTTGATGGTGGTCCTGCTGGTGTTGAAGCAGTGGCAGCCGCGATGGCTGAAGATCGTGGTACACTTGAAGATGTGATTGAGCCGTATCTGATTCAACAAGGTTATGTGCTGCGTACGGCTCGTGGCCGCGTACTGACACAGATGGCAATCGATCAGATGCTATAGTATTCAGTATAAAAAATGCGCCTACTTTTGATGAGAAGTAGGCGCATTTTCTTTGTTTAAATCTAAAATTATGAAAATTTTTCTGAACTGATTGATTAAAAATAAATCTGATTTCTAAGCTAAAATTCTCCAAACAACTACCAAGACAGCCAGTATATAAAATATAGGTGATAGCCAGCCGATAACTTGCGTAGCGATAGCGATAAATATAGCAAACCCTGCCAGTGCCAACCAATCGCGGCGACGGTCGTTTAGCATGTCAGCACGAATTTGCTGTATTTCACGTAGTTGACTGTCTTGTCGAGAGCCCTGTGAGGCAAGGCTTTGTAGTCCTTGATCTAATAGTTTAGGAATATCAGTAGTAGACAGTAGCATTTCAGGAAGTTGTTGGCGCAGTTGCTGTAGATTACGCATAGGATCTAACTGCTCTTTAATCCAACTGCTTAGAATTGGCTTGGCAAGTGACCAAATGTCTAGATCAGGATATAAATCACGACCGAGACCTTCTACATGGACCAAAGTCTTTAGCAAAAGCATCAGCTGCGGCGGAATACTCATATGATGTCTACGCGCAATGTCCAAAATCTGCATCAGTACGCCAGCAAAGTCGATATCATCGATTGATTTTTGTAGCATAGGGCCGACGGTACGTTTCATATCACGCATCAGGGCATGCTTATCAGCATTTGGTGGTATCCAACCTGCACGACTGACGATATCAACTACAGCGGTAAAGTTATTGTTCATTACGGCAAGTAACATCCGTGCCACGATGAGCTGATCGTCTTTTGATAAAGTGCCCATGATGGCGCAATCAAGCCCGATATAACGTGGTTCATGACCTAAATCAACTGCTGCCATACCTGCATGTAGAGTTTGCACAGGTGGCGTCTCTACAAACACATTGCCTGGATGCATATCAGCATGAAAGAAGTTATCACGGAAGACCTGAGTAAAAAATATCGTTAGGCCTTTTTCTGCAAGCACTGCACGGTCATAGCCTAACTGATCAAACATCTCAACTTGTGAGATAGGGACACCTTGGATACGCTCCATAACCATCACGTTTTTTGCAGCGTCATAAACTTCAGGCACATACATCAATGCTGAACCCAAGAAGTTATTACGCATCTGAGTAGTATTATCAGCCTCAAGCGTCAAATCAAGCTCATTGAGCATGACTTGCCGATAGTCTTCGACAATATCAATGATATGGATGGCACGTGCCGCCTCAATGCGTGCAGATGCCCAACTTGCCAATTCCCGCAGTAGTTCAAAGTCAGAGACAATCACAGTGCGAATATCGGGGCGAACCACTTTTACCACGACTTCACGCCCATCATGTAGAGCAGCAGTATGAACTTGGGCGATAGAAGCGGCCGCTAGTGGTTTGATATCGAATCGGGCAAACAGCGTTTCAATCGACTGGCCAAGACCATGTTTAGGATGTTGAATTTGGGCGACAGCGATATCAGCGTCAAAAGGCTTAACTTTGTCCTGCAATTGAATCAATTGAGCGATAATCTCAGGTGGTACCAAGTCGCGACGCGTTGAGAGTAACTGGCCAAGTTTCAAAAACAGCGTACCCATGTCCTCAAGCGCATACTTAATCGCATTTGGTTGGTGCTTTTTGCCCCATGCTGCTGGATGAGTGCGAATTAATCGCGCCAAAGGTTGCAGCTGCGGTGCTTCTTCAATAGAAAAATGGGTATCAAGGCGATACATTGCGGCGATACGCCAAAGCTCAAGTAGACGAGCGCGGTGCGATAATAGCATGAGGTTAGGTACTCTAAACAAAGACGAAAATGGGGTAAGCGCTGTGCTTAATCACAAATATTGCCATCGGTAATAGCGTACATTTATGATTGATGCAATCGACTATTGATGAAACGAGTTATTCAGAAACTGCGCCTGCTCTTCTTTGATAGCAGCAAGTTTGGCTTCTTCTCGTTCGACGTCCGCACGTAATTTTAACAGTTGCTGTTTAAGATCATTTATTTCAGCCACCTCGATAGGATCAGGTGTGCTATTGCCAGCCACTTCATTGGCCCAATCACTAACGTCATCAAAAGCACGTTTGGCACTATGACGCCAGCTACCTTTAAGCTGAGAGATAAGAAGATGTAATTGGCTAGCCATTGGTTTACCAATAAACGGCTCAAGCTGTCCAGCAACATCAGGATCAAACCCTGCAACCAATTGTTTGAGCTGCATTAGCACCTTGTAATCACCAGCGATTGGCAGGTTACCTTCAGCGCCACGCATCAGATTGAGCAGTTGAGCGGCATTATCTACGGTAATAGTACAGTCTGGACGACTGTGACCAAAACGCGCGCGCTCCATGCTGGCTTTTTGGCGCTCACTCATTTGGCCACTTGGCTCAAATACGCTCTCCGTTGTGACCGGCTCAAAGCGCAAACGCTCATGAGTGAACAGGATGTCTAAATGAATCTCAGGCAGCCCCATATTAAGACGTAACACTTTACCTGCAAGCGGCGCTAAACCTGCTTTGGTAATCTCATCACTAGCAATGGCAATGTTAATTAGCTTTTCGGCTCCAGCTAATAGAAAGACAGTCAGCATAAGGCTCTCGCATCGGTAAATGAGCGCTTTTGCATTAGCTGCATCAGCGCATAGTATGTTTGTGTTAGGTTCAATATGGCCTGTTAAACGTAATGGTCTTGCCAATCGTGCTCGATCGTTACGCTTTAAAGCCGCGATGGACAGCCACGATACCAGCAGTCAGGTTATGATAATCACAGTTCTCAAAACCTGCTTGTTGCATCATCTGTTTGAGTGTCTGTTGATCAGGATGCATACGAATTGACTCAGCCAAGTACTGATAACTTTCAGCATCATTAGCAATCAGCTTACCCATCACTGGCAGTGCAGTAAATGAATACAAATCATAGGCTTTAGATAGTGGCTCAAAGACTGGCTTTGAGAATTCCAAAATCAATAGACGACCGCCTGGCTTTAGGACGCGATACATAGATTTTAGCGCGGCATCTTTGTCAGTAACGTTACGCAGACCAAAGCTAATAGTGACTAAATCAAAGCTTTCGTCATCAAAAGGGGCCAACGTTTCAGCGTTTGCTAATACAAAGTCAACGTTATTACAACCAGCATTGATTAGGCGCTCACGGCCCACTTCTAGCATCGCAGCATTAATATCAGATAGTACCACGTGGCCATTTCTACCGACTTCACGGCTAAATACTTTGGCCAAATCGCCCGTACCACCAGCAATATCAAGGACATGTTGACCAGCGCGCACGCCCGATAGACTAATCGCATAGCGCTTCCACAGACGATGAATACCAAATGACATCAAGTCATTCATGATGTCGTATTTTTTGGCAACAGAAGTGAATACGTCAGCCACACGTGCTTGTTTTTCTGCTTTATTGACGGTCTTATAACCAAAATGCGTCTGCTCGTTGCCGTCTGTTTCAGGCGTGTGCGGATTATTGATATCATCACGCTGATTGAATAGCGTTTGTTTTATGGTTTGCTCTGAAGGGTTTGTGCGAGTCGTTTTGTCGTTGTTTGGCATAGTGGTTTGTTGGCCTTGCGGCGTTCCAGTTGGTAGGTCTTGAACTTTAGTAAAGTCGCTATTGTCGTCATTAGCAACGCTATTATTCTTGCTCGGCACGACATTGGTTGTTTGGTTACGTAATATCTGCGCGCTGATCTGCTGATTATGAGCAATACTGTCTTTTACCAGTTTTTCTTGCAAATGACCATTGGTTGTTGTGGCTTGATTAGAAGGAGCGCTGCTATCTTTTGAATTATCAGTCATCATGTTGTCCTAGAATTTATTTTTATGATTGTCTTTATCGGAAGAAATCGTTAAATAGTAAGCGTTAACTAGCCATTAAGTATATTGAGCTTATGATACACCAAACGCTACCGGCTTACTGCCATTATCCGTATCATGAACCTGATCAATAATAGACAGTTCACGCTTGCAGAACGGCTCGATAAAATCACTGACACTGCTCAGAGGTTTCATGGCCTTAAAGCCTGTATCAATAAAATCATAAAGCGGCTGATAACCGTGACGATAGGCTGTACTTTTTGCTAGTGCAAAGGCTTTTTTGAGCATAAACGAATTTAGATGTTTGTCCGTGCGATAGCAGACGTCTTTTAGATTGGCAATCTGAACTCGGCGCTCGTCTTCTTCGTCGACAGTACGATAGGCGGCTAGCATATTCTCTTCGTTCACTGGTAAATCCTGAGCGAGTAACCATTGGGCTAAATGCAGATCTAGCTCAATAGCAAAAATCGCCGCTTGGATGCCCATGCTACCAGCCTCTAGGGCTGACTCTTTAGCAAGACGTTCTAGCTTTTTCGCTTTTGGCAAGATACGTGCCAACTGCTCTGCTAATAATTTGAACTCTTCGCCGCCATACAGTTGGGTGAGAAAGTAATCTGCCATTAATTGGTTTTTGGGTTGTTCAAATAGCTCGCGATGCGTCTGCTGGAGACGTGTTTGTTGCCATGATTGTACTTCTTTGAGCTTAGCATTTAATTCATCATCTTGGTGATGAGGCATCGCCCAAAAACGTGTCAAATGCTGTTGTAAATCAGCTAAAGCGGTCATGGCAGTAGATCCTGTAGAATTAAAGGGTAATCAAATTTGAGTATGGTTGTTTTAAATATAGTGGTTCAGGGTTATAAAATTTTCAACCACTGTTCTATCCTATACCCAAAATTGTGTTCACCTTAAAAGAAAATAATTAAGAATACAAATATCAATCTGTTACACAGCAATATTATTTACTCGATTGGCGCAGTGCTATGATTAAATGAGATAAAAATGAGCGATGAGTCAGAAATATTAAGAGTTGTCCTATTAATAGCTATCCCATAAGTCATTCAACGGTAAAGCCGCCCAATAACAATAATAGCGAGTGTAATCATGTCTCAAAAAAATGATACTACTGAACCAAAAGCACCACAAGCGGTAAGTACACAATTTAGTGAGCAAGTTGTGGAGCAGCGTCTAAAGCCCAATCCTTTGAGTCAATTTTCACTGGATGAAGATTCGCTTAGATTGGCATTGGTGACGGCTCAGTATGCTTTAAAAGCCACTCGCCAGCAAACGCCGCCGACCCTCAACAAGCCAACAGGTCTATTGGTGCTAGTTAATGGAATGGAGCAAGCAGGTAAAGGTACCGCCGTTAAGCAGTTAAGGCAATGGGTGGATCCAAGGCTGCTTAAAGTTGAGGCCACTATTGGTCATTCGCCATTGAACTATCAACCTATTTGGCAAGCGCATACTAGCGCCATGCCGCGCCACGGTGATGTCATGGTGTATTTTGGCAACTGGTATGCTGATTTATTATACAACGTCATGCGACTAGCGACATCAGATAGTGAGAACCTTGAAGCATTATCAAATGATAAAGGTCAAAAAGGTAAAAATTCGCTTCCTATCGCTCAGTGGCAAGACTATCTACAGCAGCAGTTAGACACGCTAAAGGCATTTGAAAACGACCTCATTGCCAATCAAACCAAATTATTAAAATGTTGGTTCCATGTTGATATTGAAACGTTGCACAGTCGCTTAAAGGATGATGAAGCAGATCCGCAGTTTTTGTATCAAATTGACTGGAATAACAAACAAGTCATCGAGAAGTTTAATGAGGTGGCTGCGACCTTGCTGCGTCAACAGGATGATTGGGTCATCATTGATGGTGACGATAAATTAGAGGCCGCTGATAACTTTTGTCACTTGGTGCTACATGCTATGCAAACCGCGTTGGCGAGTAGTCAGACAGATAGCAATGGCAATGACAACGACAATAACAATGAAACATCAGAAAACCATTCCCAGTCCGAGACACTGGAACTTAACTCAGATACTAAACAAAAACAGTTTGAACCTGTACCGATACCTAAGCAGCTGACGTCTATTAAAGATAAAAAAATCAGTAAGTCCGACTATCGTGAGGCGTTGGCGGAGAAGCAAGCAAAACTAGCTGAGTTGCTACGTGCACGCCAAGGTCAGCATGTTGTGTTTGCCTTTGAAGGAATGGACGCTGCTGGCAAGGGCGGGGCAATCAAAAGGTTGGTTGCCCCGCTAGATCCTCGCGAGTATCAAATCTATAATATTGGCGCACCGATGTTATATGAGACTCAGCATCCTTACTTGTGGCGATTCTGGACGAGATTGCCTGACGAGCAAACCAATCGTATTAGCCGTATCGCCATTTTTGATCGTACGTGGTATGGACGCGTGCTGGTTGAGCGTATTGAAGGATTTGCGTCTATTGATGAATGGCAACGAGCATATGATGAAATCAATCGTTTCGAGGCGGATTTGGCAGCAGCAGGAACGTTGGTTATCAAATATTGGTTAGCGATTGATAAAAAAGAGCAGCTTAAACGGTTTGAAGATCGTCAAGAAACACCGCATAAGCAATTTAAACTGACAGATGATGACTGGCGTAACCGTGATAAATGGTCAGACTATGTGCAGTCTGCAGCAGATATGCTGGCACGCACGGATACAACAACAGTGCCATGGTGTGTTATTGCGACCAACGAAAAGCGTCAGGCACGTTTGGACGTGTTAGATCATGCTATCGAGCAGTTGTCTGCATTTACTGAAAGCAAATAATTGTTAGAAATGATTGAAGTTTAAGGACTGTCATAGATTTATATAACTGTATTTTCCACGTATTTTCTAAATAGGATGGCTCGAAACATATTCGAGTTATCCTGTCTTTTATAGAGTGTGGTCTTGTCCGTATACACCCGCAGTTACAAATCTCGCAATATCATCATGCATTATGTGCTCATATTTAATATAATAGAGCGCAAAACAGCTTCTGCTAAATAATAATTTTAATTTAGCAAGCAACGTGTTTTGGTTATTTAGTATAGATAACTTAATAATTACGACAAAAATTGTTACAATAGCTGTTAGTAGTACCACAAATATCGCTAAGAAATATATAAGCCGCAAGATGCTGTAATCAGACGATTTGGCAATATCACTTGCGGCTTTGTGACATGTTGAAGGATGTGCTTTCCCTTTCACTTTAGTCGGTTCAAAACCTTCTAACCACATGTTGTATATTTTCTATTGCTACTTCACTAGATGCCGTAACAAGCACTGTGAGTAGCAGCGCAATATTATCAACCTCATATAATTTTAATCAGCTTACGCAGGACGTACTAACGTATGGGTATTAGCAGCAGTTCTACAGAGTCAGTAAAGCCAGTTGGCTCTATGAGAATAAATCTATTTTTTGCCATTTTACTGATTGCGATGACTTCCTACTTTTTGTGGTGGGGTTTAGATTACACCATGCGTCAGCAAACGACGCTATTCATCGTGGCGACCGCTTTTGGTGTCTTTATGGCATTCAATATCGGTGGTAACGATGTCGCCAACTCCTTTGGTACTTCGGTGGGTGCAGGGACGTTGACTATCCCGCAAGCATTGGGTATTGCCGCGATATTTGAAGTATCGGGGGCAGTCCTTGCAGGCGGGGAGGTGACTGATACGATTCGAAGCGGCATCGTCGATCTAGATGGTCTATCAGTGACACCCAATCAGTTCATTTATGTCATGCTCTCCGCATTGGTTGCAGCAGCATTTTGGCTGTTATTTGCGACCAAAAAAGGTCTGCCTGTTTCGACCACTCACTCCATTATTGGCGGTGTGATTGGTAGCTCCATTGTTTTAGGTATCACGTTAGGTGGTACGGACATGGCGCTATCAACGGTAGACTGGGGAACAGTTGGAACTATCGCTATTTCTTGGGTGCTGTCACCGCTATTAGGTGGCGTGTTGTCTTATCTTTTATATGGACAAATCAAGAAAAACATCATTGAATATAACGATAAAACCGAAGCCTATATTGCGACGCTAAAAGGCAATAAAAAAGTCTTAAAGCAAAACCATAAAGAGTTTTTGGATGGTTTGACAGAATCTGAGCAATTGGCCTATACGTCAGCAATGTTACGTGATCAGGAAATCTATAAGGATGATGATTGTATTGTTGAAGACCTAGAAACTGATTACTACAAAAAGCTTTATGATATTGAAAATGAACGTAGTAGCCTTGATACTCTAAAAGCACTTAAGCAATGGGTACCTATCATTGCTGCCGCAGGTGGTGCGGTAATGACTTCTCTAGTCGTCTTTAAAGGTCTTAAAAATGTTAATAGCGGCCTGACCACACTACAGGGCTTCTTGATTATGGGTATGATAGCGGCGCTAGTATGGCTAGCGACCTATATCTATACCAAGAGTATCCGCGGTAAGCACAAAGAAGATTTGACCAAAGCGACGTTCATTATGTTTAGCTGGATGCAGGTCTTTACCGCGTCAGCTTTTGCTTTTAGTCATGGTTCAAACGATATCGCCAACGCGGTTGGTCCTTTTGCCGCCATCATGGATGTGATTCGTACTAATAGTATCGCTACTGAAGCTGCGGTGCCACCTGCTGTTATGCTGACTTTTGGTGTGGCACTAATCGTTGGTCTTTGGTTCATTGGTAAAGAAGTGATTCAAACCGTTGGTACCAATCTAGCGAAAATGCATCCAGCTTCAGGCTTCTCAGCTGAGTTAGCTGCTGCTGCTGTTGTAATGGGCGCATCGACAATGGGTCTGCCTGTATCTAGTACTCATACGCTAGTAGGTGCGGTACTGGGTATCGGTATCGTCAACAGAGATACTAACTGGAAGCTTATGAAGCCGATTGGTTTGGCTTGGATTGTGACACTGCCTGCAGCGGCTACTATGTCTGCTATCAGTTATCTTGTATTAAGCAATATTTTTTAATGCGCTGTTTTTATCAGCGAATTATCATAATTGAGTTTGAATAACTAGGGCGTGTCTTCATTTCAAAAATGGTGATAAAAATGAGATAAATTGCCGTCAAACGAGGAAAATAGTGCCGATAATATCGGGATATTAACCAGCGATTTGACGATGTTTGGCAAAATTTAGCTGCTTTTAGCCCATTTAGATAACTATCGAGTGAATTGAAGACACGCCCTAGGTTTAACGCAATAAAAAACGCTTATCAGCATCATGCCGATAAGCGTTTTTTTAATGATATATGACGATTTACTCAGTACCAAACTGCTTACGTTTTTTGGCAAAAAACCTGTCTAATCTATCCATCGCATTCTCTAGGTCAAGCAAGTTAGGTAAGAACACCAGACGGAAATGGTCGGGTCTGTCCCAGTTAAACCCAGTACCTTGAACCATCAATACGTTTTCTTCAACGAGCAAGTCCATCATAAAATCCATATCATCGGTGATAGGGTAAACCTCTGGATCCATTTTTGGGAAACAGTAAAACGCGCCTTGAGGCATGGTACAAGAAATACCTTTGATAGCATTAAGACGTGAGACTGCCATTTCACGTTGCTTATATAGGCGACCCTTTTCAGAAGTCAGGTCTTGCATGCTCTGATGCCCACCCATCGCTGTTTGAATGGCGTACTGTCCTTGTACGTTAGAGCAAAGACGCATAGATGCGAGCATATCTAAGCCTTCAATAAAGTCAGCTGCGTGCTGTTTGCGGCCCGATACCATCATCCAACCTGAGCGAAATCCTGCAATACGATGTGACTTTGACAAGCCATTGTAAGAGAGCACCAGCACGTCGTCAGTTAAGGTGCTCATTGGCGTATGTACATTATCATCATAGAGAATACGGTCGTAAATCTCATCAGCCATGATGATTAAATCATGCTCTTTAGCAACTTCGATGATTTGCTTTAATAGCTCATCACTATAAAGTGAACCTGTCGGGTTATTTGGGTTAATAACCACGATGCCCTTTGTTTTGCTCGTGATTTTAGACTTAATGTCTTCAATATCAGGCTGCCAGTTATCTTCTTCATTACAGCGATAGTGCACAGCAGTACCACCAGCGAGGTTGGCTGCTGCAGTCCAAAGCGGGTAGTCTGGCATTGGAATTAGGACTTCATCACCATCGTTCATCAATGCCTGCATGGTCATGACAATAAGCTCAGAAACCCCATTGCCCAAATATACATCACGCACATCAACGGCCGACAGCAATCCCTTTGATTGGTAATATTGCAAAATAGCTTTACGTGCTGAGAAAATCCCCTGCGAGTCTGAATAGCCAGTCGCCTCAGATAAGTTCATAGCGACATCGCGCAAAATCTCATGCGGTGCTTCTAAACCAAAAGGCGCTGGATTACCCACGTTTAGTTTCAATATGCGTTTGCCTTCTGCTTCCATCTTATTGGCAGTCTGCAATAGAGGACCACGAATGTCATAGCAAACGTTTTGTAATTTATCAGATTTTTTTATAGTGTTCATAGCATGACCGTTTTTCGGATTGGTTGTCGAATTGGTTTTTGAGTCTTTACCAGCAGTAGAAGTTGTCGTCGATTGAGTGATAGTCGCTTTAATATCTGACCGGGTGTGGGAAATCGTATCTATCTCTTGATATTCACTGCGCTCTATGGATGATGTCGACTTGCCTGCATCGATAACCTCATTATTGAGGTCGCCACGCAACAGATATCCTTCACTACAGCCCAAAATACGTGCGAGTGTAGGCAGCTTGGATGAGACAATACCGTTGGTACCGCGTTCCCAGTTTGAGATAGCACCACGGCTCACTTTTGCACCAGCGGCTGTCATGGCTTGTGCTAGCTGCTCAGCAGTAAATCCTTTGTTACGGCGCAACTGTACCAGTCGTTCCGCTTGCGTACTTTTGCTATTGTCGTTAGACATTGTTGTTTGAGCCTTTATTCATCAGTGATTATTCAGTGTAGAGATATATCGAACATTTTAGTTAAATACTAATGCAAGATATTATTGCATTGATAGTTGATTTGCAAATGATTTTACAATCAGCTCTATTAGCAATTGCAAGTATATCTTGCAATTAACATTTGGCTTATATTCATATGGCTCTAAATCTCTTATATAGACTATAAAATGTATAGATATTAAAATTACATCTTTACCCATCATTATCTAAAATTAATTTGGTATATTTAACTTAGTTGATCTCGCCAATCATGCTGTCTATCTCACAATATAGAGAGTACTTTTCTTATATATGCCTTGAATAGTGTGCTGATAACCAACAGATAGAGCACGTCGTTCTCATAATCATATGGCGATAAAATAGTTACCGAGATTAGATAATAAATACTCGAATAAGGATAAATTATGCAAGACAACCAACTAAGCAAAGAAGAAATCAGCCAGTTGACTGAAGCTGACTGGAAAGAGCGTTTAACCGCTGATGAGTATCATATTATGCGTGAGAAGGGCACTGAGCGTCCATTTACAGGTGTATATAATGATGCGACAGATGACGGCGTTTACCGTTGTAAAGGCTGCGGTGCAAGCTTATTTGACTCAAGCAATAAATTTGATGCGAGCTGTGGCTGGCCAAGTTTTGATCAAGGTATCGATAACAGCGCGATTGAAGAGCACGTTGATAACTCGCTAGGCATGACTCGTACCGAAGTCACTTGTAGCAACTGCGGCGCCCATTTGGGTCATGTATTCCCTGATGGTCCTACTGAGACAACAGGCATGCGCTATTGCATCAACTCAGTATCTATCGATTTAGATAAGTCTGAAAAATAAGTAGGCTGAATATTATTAGAAACGTAAAAGGGAAGTACAAGGTGCTTCCTTTTCAATAGCTTTATTATGTATATGATAGAAAAAGAAGTAGTGCATAAACACCCAAAACAATAAAAACCTCAATTTAAGGATAAATGATGAGTACAATTTACGATTTTACGGCTGAGCGCATGGATGGTAGCTCGCAAGCCTTTTTAGATTATCAAGATAAAGTATTATTAATCGTCAATACCGCAAGCAAATGTGGATTTACGCCGCAGTTCGAAGGCTTAGAGTCGCTATATCAACAGTATAAAGATCAAGGACTGGTGGTTGTCGGTTTTCCTTGTAATCAATTTGGTAGCCAAGACCCAGGTAGCAACGATGAGATTGGTGCGTTTTGCCAAAAGAACTATGGTGTCAGCTTTCCGATGATGGCAAAGACTGATGTTAATGGCGCAGATGCTCATCCTATCTATGAATGGCTCAAAGAACAAAAGGGTGGCGTGCTGACAGATGGTATCAAGTGGAATTTCACCAAGTTCCTAGTCGATAGTAAAGGTCAGGTTATTGACCGCTATGCACCAACGACCAAGCCAGAAGCCATCAAAAACGACATAGAGCAAGCATTAGCCAATAAATAAGTATTAAATCTAAAAAATATTGGTTTTGTATGAAAATATAAAATCAATAAAAACAAATGCTTGCTAGATATCCTAATAAAAATTGAAAAAATATCTAAAAAAGTGGTAAATACTGTTTGACACCCAACAGTAAATCTATATAATACACACCCACAGCAACGGAGCTTAGTGACAAACTTAAGAGCTCAGTTGATGTTGAATAAATTGCATAGCAATTGTTCGAAGGGTGATTAGCTCAGTTGGTAGAGCGTCTGCCTTACACGCAGAATGTCGGCGGTTCGAATCCGTCATCACCCACCACTTCTTAGCAAGTGGGCTCCTTAAATAAGAGCAAGAAGCTAAGAGACCTAAGCAGCGGTAGTTCAGTTGGTTAGAATACCGGCCTGTCACGCCGGGGGTCGCGGGTTCGAGTCCCGTCCGCTGCGCCATATTTAAAACGAATTTAAACCTTTGGGTTTAAGCAAGTTTCGCCTCAAGCATTAGATTGTTTGAGGTTTTTTTGTGTCTGTTTTTCATGTATCTATATTCTATGAGTGATAAGTCAGGTAAGGAAATACAGTAAGAGTCAGAATCTAGAACTATGACTTATATTCATTTAAGTTGTATCAATTAAAGGTCAGCTAAAACGACGACCCTCCTTTTATATCAGTCTTATACTTAGTAAAAGAAGGGTCGTTGTACTTATTTTAGGTATAGCATGTCTTATTTACAGCACTTTAAAATGCCTTTGCTTAAAACGCATTATCCAGAATCTATGACGCGTTTAGCTCGTTGTGAATTTTAGCTACGAATAAAGGGTTACTCATGCATTGCTTGCCATGCGCCCATCGACCCTAGATAGATATCAACGTTCTCAAAACCTCGACTAGCGAGCCAACCTGCTGCTATTGTTGCCCGAGCACCACTGGCACACATCAAGGTATAGTGGCGACTTTGGTCAAGCTCATGCCAACGCTCGTTCAGGTGACCAACATAGATATGCTGTGAGCCTTCAATCGCACTAGTATTTCTCTCATCGATATCGCGCACATCGAGCAATGTCCAATTCTGAGCATTATTAAGACGACTCTCTACCTCGGTTGTATCGATCATAGGGGTTTGCTGCATCTGCTCACCTTTTGCAGCAGCAGGGACGACACCCACATAGCCACCTATAATATTATCAAAAGCAATACGTACCAAATGCTCCATCGCAGTCGCCAGTTGCTCTTCATTAGAGGCAATCAGTGCCAAGCTTTGTCCTTCTTCGATAAACCATCCAGCAAACGCAGGTAGCATGTTGACAGGTAAGCTCATAGAACCGGGCAGGTGTCCTGACGCATATGCCATGGGTTCACGAATATCGATGAGATGATCAGCATCGCAGTCATGCAATTGCTTGAGCGAAAGGTTACGCGGACGCATAACGACTGGAGGCGCTTCACCACCTTCCATATTAAGGCGCTCCATCAATCTGAAGTAGGGTGGTTGATAATGGTTTTCGCTCGTCTTGAAATCAATAAATGTCTCACGATCGGTAAGCTGTAAACGTGGGTTATTTCTTCTTTCGTGACCGACGGTAGAAAACTCACGTTCCGCCATGCCTGAACCACAGACTGAGCCTGCACCATGAGCTGGATAAATAATCGCCTGATCACCGAGCGCTAAAATGTCTTGTAAGGAGTCATAAAGTAAACCTGCAACTTCTCTACGACGCTCAGGATAGAAGTCAGTACGACCGACATCACCTACAAAAAGCGCATCGCCAGTAAAAACGCCAACCGCCTTATCTGGGTACGCCGTGTCAAACAGCGCATAAGCAAGATGATCGTCGGTATGACCAGGCGTTTCTAAGACACGGATTCCTAATTGGCCAATTGAAAAGCAGTCTCCATTACGTACTGTCTCAGCGTAGACCACAGGTTGTTCTGGATTAGGGCCATGTAAAACTGTTGCCCCTGTCATGGCGGCCAAGATAGGTGCGCCAGAAACCAAATCTTCATTACGATGTGTCTCAAAAATATGAGTGATTTCAAGCCCTGCTGCGCGCGCCTTTTCTACATATATCGCGCAGTCACGACGTGGGTCAATTACTGCTGCTTGACCACCAGAGCCTACCAAATAGGATAGGTGCGAAAGTCCAGGTGTCTTAATTTTCTCTAGTAGCATGGTCATTTCCTTATTGTTGTTTTCATCATAATAGTTATTTTAATCAGGTTTATTGGCAGTACAGAGCGAGAACTACCAGCCAAATCTAGTTTTATTGTTGCCTAAACTTATATTCAATCTAGCATGAACTTCTAAGTATCATCAATATACAATAACATATATTAAACTTGTTATTTACATAAGGCCAAACGTAGAAGGCTTTAGGTTGAGAAGGTTAAGAAATGCTCACTTTTACCATTAGATTTCTTGGCTTTTTTATCTTTACGCATTTTATTGAAAGGCTAGGTGAGGCAACTTTACAAAGATTGTTTTTTAAGGTTGGTCTGTTCTAAGTTTCTATATAATGATGTTAATCAGTTAGAAAAATTGAGTAATAAAATATGAAGAAAGAATATATGTGGTTATGCGATTCAGTATTAGATTGGCCTGCAACAATAGAGAGCTATAGTTATACGAACGAAGCAGATCATCTGAGAGCATACGATCTTTGGAATCATGCTGACTTAATTTTGACAGGGAATGCAAATGAGTTTAATCGAGTAGATGTTGTTTCTAACTTAAAGCGCTGTCTCAATCAAAGACTAAAGTTTATAGAACACGTATATTCGCTCAAAAAAATTGCTTTATCTGATTCACCAAAAGGATATCTAGAGTATTTAGAGTCTTTAGGCTTAGTTCGACCTTATATGTTAAAACAGATGATGATTATTAGAAATGACATTGAACATAATGATGCTCTATCGCCTAATATTGAACGTTGTAGAGAATTGTTGGATTTAACTTGGTATTTCTTAAAATCCACGGATAATTTTATTTTTTGGTATAAAAATAATTTTACATTGAGTTATTTAACAGATGAAGGCGAGGAAACTCAATATTGGTTAATTTTTAGTATTAATTTTAAGCTAGATCATGCAATAAAAATTAATGGTTGGATTCCTAAAGTGTTACTCAGCGAGGAGGAAAAGCAGGGCTATACGTTAATTGAGTTAAAGGATTTTGGTTTTAAAAAAGAGCATTCGAAAAGATCTGAAAATCATATGGATAAGCTAGATAATGATTTTTGGATAAATGGTAGCCTCAAACCATCAGAGAAGGTTAGACTCAAAGTGGTTAAGCATTGTCTTCACGCGAACATGTAATATAGCTACTTGAGCATACGTAGTAATTAATCTTATGTTAGTAAGTATTAGCATCAACTGCTTAGAAAATATATTTATCGTCGCATTTTTACTAAGTTTTGACACTTAAAATAAGCGAAAAAACCGTTCAAAAAACATTGAATTATTTTAATATGTCTGTATTATTGGACATATGGAAATAACTAATGCTATCGCAAGCTTTGCTGCGCTCTCTCAAGATACTCGTTTAAAGGCTTTTAAGCTGCTAGTCAGCCATGAGCCTGAAGGCCTACCTGCGGGTGAAATAGCCCGTCAGCTCTCTGTTCCTCATAACACAATGTCAGCCCACTTATCGGTGCTAGCACGGGCAGGATGGGTGGTATCACAGCGTCATAGCCGACAGATTATCTATCGTGCTTCGCTATCACATATGGATAACGTCATTCAGTTTCTGTTGCAAGATTGCTGTGCGGGACATCCAGAACTGTGTGCGTCACTCATGGATAGCCTGAGTGGCTGCAGAGTAAATGAGTCTGCTGAGCAAGGTAATAATTAAACCAATTATCAATTCAATAAATACATAAAATAGGTGTAAACACTATGAAGCCATTAATCTTTCATAATCCTAAATGCGGAACCTCTCGTAACACGCTTGCCATTATTAAAGCATCAGGTGAAGAGCCAGAAGTGGTGGAATATCTGAAAAATACACCAACGCGCGACCGTTTAGTGGAGCTATTGGCACAAATGCAGATTTCGCCTAGAGAGCTATTAAGAAGCAAAGAAGCTATCAATGATGAGCTTGGTCTAGATAATCCTGAGTTGTCTGACGATCAGATTATCGATGCCATGATTGCACATCCTATTTTAATCAATCGTCCTATCGTAGTGACTGATAAAGGCGCTGCTCTATGCCGTCCGTCAGAGCGTGTGTTTGAACTGCTAGCCAATCCAGTAAGTAGCTTCACCAAAGAAGATGGCGAGGTTATTACTCATGACAAACACTGAGGTTGACCAAGTATTGGCAGTTGATCCTACTGTTTCGCCAGAATCCAGCCTCGACGATTTGCCCAATATTGATATAGATAATCTTCAGCCTATCGATATTGAGTCTTTGGTTGCGCCAAATGACTCACGTCATCCGCCAAAAATACTAGTGCTATACGGTTCTGTCCGTGCACGCTCGTTTTCTAGATTGGCCGCTGAAGAGTCTAGCCGATTGCTACGTTGGTATGGTTGTGAAGTAAAAATGTTTGATCCATCCGGCCTACCATTGCCTGACGATGTAGACTCAGACCATCCTAAAGTGCAAGAATTGCGGGAGTTGGCGCAGTGGTCAGAAGGCATGCTGTGGGTGAGTCCAGAGCGTCACGGCAGTATTACCAGTATCATGAAAGCGCAAATCGACTGGATACCGCTGTCACTAGGTGGCGTGCGTCCAACTCAAGGTAAAACCTTAGCACTTATGCAAGTCAGCGGCGGTAGTCAGAGCTTCAATACAGTTAATCAAATGCGTATTCTCGGGCGCTGGATGCGGATGATTACTATCCCTAATCAATCCTCGATACCCAAAGCGTTCTTAGAGTTTAACGACGACGATCGCATGGATATGTCTCCATTATATCTGCGCCTTGTCGATGTCTGTGAGGAGCTAGTGAAGTTTACTTGGCTCACACGCGGACGTTCAGATTATCTTACTGATCGTTATTCAGAACGCGTCGAGAGTGCTGAAGAACTATCGAGCCGCGTCAATCAAAAATCGATCTAACCTTCTAGTCGATCTAATTCCCTATATTAAATCGGCTGAATAAAACCAGCTTAAGTAAGGTTGTACAATGCTTGCATTTGCTATTTTTGTGGTCACTTTAGTCTTAGTTATCTGGCAACCTAAAGGATTGGGTATCGGCTGGAGCGCCATGGGTGGTGCCTTAGTCGCGTTAGCGCTTGGCGTCGTGCAGTTATCAGATGTGGGTATCGTCTGGGATATTGTTTGGGATGCGACCTTTACTTTTGTGGCGTTGATTATCATCTCGCTTATCTTAGATCGGGCAGGGTTTTTTGGCTGGGCTGCATTGCACGTAGCACGCCTTGGCAATGGGCAAGGGCGTTTGTTGTTTCCGATGATTGTCGTATTGGGCGCCTTTATTTCTGCCTTTTTTGCCAATGATGGTGCAGCGCTATTACTGACCCCGATTGTCATCGCTATCTTGCTACGTCTGAAATTTTCGCCACCATCAGCGTTAGCATTTATCATAGCGACTGGTTTTATTGCTGATACGGCAAGTCTGCCATTGGTCACCTCAAATTTAGTCAATATCGTCAGTGCCAATTATTTTGATATTGGTTTCGGTCGTTATGCGGCGGTGATGGTACCGGTCAATATCGTGTCTGTATTAGCGACGCTACTGGTATTATGGATTGTCTATGCATATCATATTCCAAAAAATTACTCGACTAGCGAACTAAGCGCTCCAGAGTCTGCTATTACCGATCCATTGGTGTTCCGAGCTGCTTTTCCACTATTAGGCTTGCTACTGGTCGCCTACTTTGCGACTGAGCCGTTGGGGCTGCCTATTTCACTGGTCACGGGCATCGCTGCTGTTGCACTGATGGCAATCGCTGGTCGTATATGGCAAGGCGGTCGCGGAGCGGTGGTCTCGGTGAGCGATGTAGTACGTAAAGCACCTTGGCAAATCGTACTATTTTCAATCGGTATGTACTTGGTGGTATATGGTTTAGGTAATGCGGGGCTTACGGCCTATGGTGCGCAAGTACTCAACTGGTTGGGTCAACAAGGCGCAGTCATTGCTACCGTTGGAACTGGGTTTTTATCAGCGATAGTTGCTTCTGTTATGAATAATATGCCCGCGACCCTAGTCGGCGCGCTTGCAATTGATCAAGCACAAATGCCTGCCGCAACGCGAGAGCTAATGATTTATGCCAATGTCATCGGTAATGATTTGGGACCTAAGTTTACGCCGATTGGTAGTCTGGCTACTTTACTATGGTTACATGTGTTGGCAGAAAAGGACTACAGAATTAGCTGGGGACAGTATATTAAGATTGGATTAGTGATTACACCGCCAGTGCTGTTAGTGACCTTGTTAGCATTGGTGTTCTGGTTGCCAATGCTGCCAAGTTAAGCTAAATAATAGAGAATTTACTACAGTAATATCCTATCGTGACAATGATATTTATTTTTAAATATCATGGTCATAATCAAGTATGAGATAAAGTAGTGATTAGCGCTTATCAAATTGGAAAAATAGACAACCAATATTAGGGTCTGTTGAACATTCAAATATTAGGACTGCTGATCGCGAAAATCGCATCAAACTAGGCGTAAACCGACAATAATGTCGAGACCTTAACTAGGCTTGCAACAACGTTTGAGGTGATTTTAGCATCAGCCTTGAGAACGGATCGAGTAAAGCACTGCTTTGCCCGTTTGCAAGACGAGAGCTGTGCTCGAGTGGAGGGCAGGGCTATTTTTTGCCAATACATGGCGAAATTGTCTAACCTAGAACGACTAGGCGTCAAAAATTTCACTGCGTATTGTCTAAAAAATAGTCACTGCCAGTACCACATTTGAATGTTCAACAGACCCTAAATGATACGCATAAAAAAACCCTCATCAAATTGATGAGGGTTTTGGCAAATGCCATAATTGAATCAAAGTTGACTCAAGAAATTTACTACTAAAATGTGGCTCTCCAACCTGGGCTCGAACCAGGGACACACGGATTAACAGTCCGTTGCTCTACCAACTGAGCTATTGGAGAATAAGCTGTAAGTGTTTAATCGCTTACAACGAGCCTTAGAAGTCTCTAACGAGTTCTTGCTAAGTGGGGCGTATTTTAGCAAAGTTAAAAAATACGTCAAGCCTTTTTTTGCATAATTAGTAAAAATTGTCATTTTAATGATGAGATAGCGTGTTTTTTCTAGTTATGCCCAAGACTCGCGTAAAAAAGACGCCCTATAGTGTATATAGGGCGTCTTTTTTATGAACAGCGGTAAGACTCGTTGCTCTTTATGATTTATTCAGCAACGTCTAAGTCAGCCACTGCTTTTTCGATACGTGATAGTGCATCTTTCAATGTTGCCTCATCAGTAGCGTACGAGATACGCATATAGCCGCCAAGACCGAACGCATCACCAGGGACGACTGCCACGCCAACTTTGTCCAATAACCATGCTGAGAATTCAGTACATGACGATAGGCCAGCCGCTTTGATTAGCGGTACGATATTTGGATACACATAAAATGCGCCATCAGGACGCAGGCAGGTAATGCCTTTGATGGCATTTAGACCATCTACGACTAGGTCACAGCGTTTCTCAAAAGCAGCTACCATCGGCTCTAGTACGCTCTGATCACCACTGATAGCGATTTCCGCTGCCACTTGGCTGATTGACGTTGGGCATGAGGTAGACTGTGACTGTACCTTTTTCATCGCGCCGATTAGCTTAGCAGGGCCACCCGCATAGCCGATACGCCAGCCTGTCATCGCATACGCTTTAGACACACCGTTCAAGATGATAGCGCGATCTTTTAGCTCAGGTGCCGCGTTTAAGATATTGTAGAACTTATCACCTGTCCAGCGGATGTGCTCGTACATATCGTCTGAAGCTACATAGACTTGTGGATGCTTTTTCAATACTTCAGCGATGGCCTTTAGCTCATCTAACGTATAAATCATACCCGTTGGGTTAGATGGGCTGTTTAATACCAACAATTTAGTCTTGTCAGTGATGGCTTCTTCTAGCTGCTCAGGAGTGATTTTGAAATCTTGCTCGGCTGGGCATTTGACGATGACTGGCACGCCTTCTGCGATGATAACCATGTCAGGATAGCTGACCCAGTATGGTGCTGGGATGATGACTTCGTCGCCAGGATTGATAAATGCTTGGGCAAGGTTAAAGAATGACTGCTTACCACCGACCGATACTAAGATTTCGTTTGGCTCATAGCTGATGTCATTGTCGCGCTTAAACTTCTCGATGATGGCTGTTTTTAGCTCTGGCGTACCATCCACAGCCGTATATTTAGTAAAGCCATCATTGATTGCATCGATCGCTGCTTTTTTGATGTGTTCAGGAGTATCAAAATCAGGTTCACCAGCGCCCAAACCGATGATATCTTTACCAGCTGCTTTTAGCTCTTTGGCTTTATTGGTAATCGCTAGCGTAGGTGATGGTTTGATGTTGTTGACGCGGTCAGACAGTTGCAACTCGCTCATGAGAGATCCTTTTTTATATGAGGGTGGGGTTGGTGAAAATCTGATATTAATTATATAACGTTTTCATTGCTATCAGGACAAGATGTCAGATAGTTTAAGAAAAGATAGCGTTATCTTACCGAATACGGCGGTCATTCGACTATAGATGATGGTGATGATGCTTGGGCAAACGACGCGATTGCTAATTTTTGCATTGTAGCATGCTGATATTGAGCTGTCTTATGACGCTAGTAACAGAATATTGTGTCGTTGTTTGTGATAGCAGGGTACTTGTGAAAATGACAAATAATACGCTGAGATTAAGCTTGAGCCCATATGATTGCGAAGACACAACAATAAACCTGTAGCCGACCACTATAATTATTTAGATTTGTTAAATAAAATGGCTTATAGCTTAATGAAATGCGACCAATGATATTTGCGCAGAATAACGATAATTAATAGCTAGTTGCTAGTTGCTAGTTGCTATCAAAGGTCTAAGGTTTTATTAGGTAATCAGTTTAAGAGCATTAATTCCATATTATGAAAATACTTAAAAAGATAAGAATACTCAAAAAGGATATTTACGATGACAGATTCTCCTGAAAAATTACATATTCTCATTACTGGGGCGACGTCAGGCATTGGTAAGCAGTTGGCAAAAGACTACCTGTTAGCAGATCATCATGTATATGCAGTTGGCCGTGACGACGAAGCGTTAGCTGAACTTCAGGCGTTAGGCGCAGAAACGATTGATTTAGACCTCATGGATCGAGAAAAGGTCATCGAAGCTTTTGAAAAAATCGACAATGTCGATCTAGCGATTTGCGGTGCTGGCATGTGCGAGTACTTAGATATGCCGAACTTTGATAGCAGTGTCTTTATGAAAGTCATGTCGGTCAATATGGGTACGTTGTCGCATGCGATCGAAGGGGTATTACCAAAGCTAATCGCTTCAAAAGGTCGCTTGGTCGGTATCGGTTCAGCGTCTGCTTATGTGCCGTTTGCGCGCGCTGAGGCTTATGGTAGCTCAAAAGCTGCTATCCATTATCTAATGAAGACCCTACAGATTAGCCTTGCTCCGCATGATGTGTCAGTTAGCTTAGTCGTGCCTGGTTTTGTGGAGACACCGATGACCAAACAGAATGACTTTCCGATGCCATTTATCCAGACGCCAGCGCAGGCCAGTCAAGCCATACGCGACGGTATCGAGAGTGGGCATGAGGTGATTGAATTTCCAAAAAAACTAACCATGCCTTTAAAAGCATTGGGTACGCTGCCTGATTTGGTCTGGCAGCAAGTTAGTGAAAAACTTAATAAAAAATAATCTACTATCAGTAGAACTCTCAGCCATCATATCGACAGAAAAATACAGAAAGGAATGCTTTTATGCCGTTTACTCGTTTCAAGCGTGCAAGTAACCAAAAGATTGCTACCGATGCTGCAACAGATTCTGACCATCAGACTACCCCAAAACGTATTGCTATCATCGGCTCAGGTGTGTCAGGACTGACATGCGCCCATTATCTAGGTACGCAACATGATGTGACGGTATTTGAAGCCAATGATTATATCGGCGGGCATGTAAATACGATTGACGTGGCACTACAAGACGGTAAAAAAGCAAAGAGTAGTAATGTAGAGAGTAGTGCGATAGATACAGGATTTATTGTCTTTAATGAGCGCACATACCCGAACTTTTTTCGTTTGCTTCATGAGTTGCAGGTGCCGTTTCAGGCAACGGACATGAGCTTTTCTGTCAAAAATACTGCACGTCATTTTGAATACAATGGTCATACGCTCAACACTTTATTATCACAACGTAAAAATGTACTTAATCCAAAATTCTGGCAGTTTATCAAAGATATTTTGCAGTTTAATAAGCATATCAAACAGCTACGTCAAGATTATGATAGTGCGCGCTCTCAAGGACAAGATGTCAGTAGCTTTGCAGAGCAAACGCTCGGTGGTTATTTGGCACAAAAAAAATACGGTCAGCTATTTACTGATAACTATCTATTGCCAATGGTATCGGCCATTTGGTCAACCAGTCTAGATGAAGTACAAGATTTTCCACTGGTGTTTTTTGCACAGTTCTTTGACAACCACGGGTTGCTGGATGTGGTCAATCGTCCGCAGTGGTTTACGATAAAAGGCGGCTCAAAGCAATACGTCAATAAACTGATTCCACGCTTTATCAAAGCGGGTGGCAAGATACGGGTTAATAGCCCAGTACAGTCTGTGGTTCGTGATGGCCAGCAAGTAACTTTGACAGTGCAGGATAAAGGTAACGCTGACAACCGTAGCGAAAACCTTGTATTCGATGAGGTTGTTTTTGCTTGTCATGCAGATACTGCGCTAAAGATTCTAAAGGATGCAAGCACCGATGAATCTGAGGTATTAAGCCATTTCCGCTTTACCAAAAACACAGCTGTATTGCACACCGATACCAGTGTTTTACCTAAAAAACCACTGGCATGGGCAAGCTGGAACTACTTAATAGATGAAACAGTTTCAGGCAGTGTTAAGGATGAGCAAGCGTCTGGAAACGCACAGATACCTGCAAAGCCGGTGCTGACTTATCACATGAATATCCTGCAACGCCTGACCAAAAAACACAATTATTTGGTCACTTTAAACCCAGCTGTAGACAGTAAAAGCGTTGATGATAAGCAGATAATTAAGAGCATTGATTATAGTCATCCAGTGTTCGATCTTGCAATGATTGAGGCGCAGACTAAATGGTCGAGTATCTCGGGTAACGGTTCTCACACGCATTTCTGCGGAGCTTATTGGTTTAATGGCTTTCATGAGGACGGCGTGCGAAGTGGATTACGCGTCTGTCAGGCGCTTGGTCTTGATATTGATATAAAAGACGAGGTTGATCCAGCTCATTTACCTGATGCTGATAGCGCGCATACGCCGTTTCGTTATAAAGACTTGCCTATAAAAGCGGATACCAAATTACGTAGACTGAACAAGCGTGAAGTAACCACAGCGACAACCAATCAGGAGCTGGTTGAGTATGGTGATCGTTTGCAGAATTCAGCTGATAATACAAGCCAATATAAGAAACGTGGCTTATTCGGTCGCCGTAAAACCAAATAATATGACGACTAATGCCGTTATGTACTTTAAGTGTTTTAAAAGATTCGCCATACGAAAAGCACACCGTTACACAAGAGACTATTTATGACCACGTCCGCTCAAGATGCCAATGCTACGCCAAGTCATGAGTATTCTTATGATACCACTGCATTGCCGCATCAGCTGTTTGAGGGTATGACATGGCACAGTCGGCTGCTACCTAGTATGAATAAATTCGTTTACCCTTATCGCTATTGGGGCGTCAATGTTAGCGCGCTCGCGGCAGGACAGGAACTTCCTGAAATTAGTACGGCAGCATTTGATGAGAGTAAGGTTTTAGAAAAATTACCATTACGTAAAGTTTTACCGAAAAAGCTACTAGCAAAAGGTCTGCCTCTATTTTCAGCAAAGAAAAAGGCGCTACAACAATTATGTCCTAATGATTATCTACAGCATACTGACCTACAGAGTGCTAATAGCCTAAGTAACGATGAAAAACATGATAGTAACGGACAGTCTATTGCAGCACTAGAAAAACGTCTAAGCCGAGCATTTGAAAAATATGCAGGTAGCGCGCCTGAAGGCGATATGTTGGGATTACTTGTCTGCCGTAATGCGGGCATGTACTTTAGCCCAGTTAATTTTTACTTGGGGTTTGATGCGCAGCAGACGCCCACTCATCTATTGGCTGAAGTGTCTAATACGCCATGGGACAAGCGTCATTACTATGGGTTTTTGTTAGAGGGAGAGGATACTGAATTCTGTCATGACAAGGATTTTCACGTATCACCTTTTAACCCTATCGATCAGCTGTACCGCTGGCAGGTCACAGTAAAAGGTACTAAAACGGATGAGCTGTCTAATACTGGCTTACAAGTGCGTATCGCTATCAATATCAGCGATGAGCGCGGTGAAGTGCTAAAAACTGGTATAAAGATATCAGGGGTGCCAATGACAGAAGATGCTGTTCGTCATAGCTTGCGAAAAAACCCTCTGATGAATATGACCTCCTTAACCCGTATTTATTGGCACGCGTTTAAGCTCTATGCGATTAAAAAGGTGCCGTATATCAACTACGATGAAAAACTGGCCGACAGTCAACAGAAAGGCGGACATCAGAAAAGTAGACAGTAGAAAAGCAGCCAGTAGTATCGAGCGCAAAAAATGTCTTATAGTTCTAGCAATTTTTAAATATCAATAATTCAAAATCTCGTCAATGTAATACTAAAAATGAACCACTAAAAATAAAGCATTTAAACAAGGATAAATACACGATGCCAGCACGACCGACCGATCGAGCACCAGTCACAAAACTAGAAAAACTCACTGCTCGTGTGAGCAAAGTAGTTAATGAAAGTGCTGTACTACAGCCAGTCAGCAATAGTGTTAATCACTTAGCTAGAAAGCTTATATTTCGTGCACTGCAGCATATCCAGTTTGGCAGTCTTACTTTGATTGAAACATTTGGCGAGCAGGAACCTAAGACAAGTAGCTTTGGTAAAGTAGCTACTAATGACGCTAGTAGCTCGGCGGTTGGTCGCCATTCACTACATGTGACGCTACAGATTCATGATAGCGCTGTCTATCGCCAGCTATTACTTGGTGGCTCTATCGCGCTAGCAGACAGTTATATCGATGGTGAATGGGATACGGATGATCTAACAGGTTTGATTCGCTTGGCGGCTCGTAACTTAGCCGTACTCAATAAACTAGAGAATCGTTTTGCTGGTATTAGTAAAGCATTTGAAAAAGCGAAGCATCAGCTGCGTAGTAATGACAAATCTGGCTCCAAATCCAATATCCTAGCGCATTATGATTTGGGCAATGATATGTATGAACGGTTTTTGGACGATACGATGATGTACTCATCAGCAGTTTATCCTACACCTGACGTGACGCTTAGCGATGCTCAGCAGCATAAACTGTCGCTTATATGTCAACGTTTACAGCTTAGTGCGGATGATAATGTGATCGAAATCGGTACAGGGTGGGGCGGTTTTGCTATCTTTGCGGCCAAGCATTACGGCTGCCATGTGACCACCACGACTATCTCTGATGCCCAGTATGATGAAGCACAGCGACGAGTTAAGGCAGCAGGTCTGTCTGACAAAATCACGCTACTCAAACAAGATTACCGCGAGCTGACAGGTCAATATGACAAGCTAGTCAGTATCGAGATGATTGAAGCGGTGGGACATGAGTATTTACCGACTTTCTTTGCCAAGTGTAATAGCTTGCTCAAGCCGACAGGTCTTATGGTATTGCAGGCTATCACTTTTAATGATCAGAATTATCAAGACTATATCGACTCGGTTGATTTTATCCAAACGCATATTTTCCCAGGTGGTTGTCTGCTCTCCAACCAAGAACTGACGACACAATTTACTGAGCAGACCGATATGGTCGTCAAACAATTGCATGATTATGGCTTTGATTATGCTTACACGCTACGTGACTGGCGTGCTGCATTTATGGCGCAGCGTACAGAGATTCAAGCGCTTGGCTATGACGATGCCTTTATCCGCCTATGGGAGTTTTACTTTTGCTATTGCGAAGGTGGGTTTTTGGAGCGCACGATCGGTGTGGTTCAAGTCACTGCGGTGAAGCCTAACAACATCGATACGCTACATTTTTCTGATTTGCCATCTGCCGTCTTAAATCATAAAACGGTTTTGAACGATGAGACATTTATTGAAGAAGATAGGGCAGACACAGCATCGGTATAAGTTAGGTGATACAGATATGGTTTGTTCATGACATTCATAGGGTCTCATACTGCATGAACAGTTTGAGACCCATATGTTGAGAGGTTGTACATTGAAAATTTTTACATCGAAAGGTTCTACGATGCTTGCAGGGCACGCTTATCACGTAGACCTGAATAGCGTGTAACCGCTAATGCCATTAGAGAAATAACAGCGCCGATCCAAGCTGTGTCTTGTAATGACATATTTTCAACCACGCTACCACCAATGATGGAGCCCAGTGCAATACCGATATTGAATGCAGCAATGTTCAATCCAGAGGCGACATCGACGGCATTTGGCGTATATTTTTCAGCTTGCTTGACCACGTAGATCTGTAGACCCGGTACATTACCAAAGGCGAAAGCACCCCATACCAAAATAGTCAGCACAGCAGCAATCTTGGATTGCATAGTAAAGGTAAATAGTAAAAGAATGACACTTAAGGCGCTGAATATAATGCTAAGCGCACTAATAGGGCCACGTTTATCTGCAAGTTTTCCGCCCCAGATATTACCGATTGCAACGGACACGCCATATACGAGCATGATAAGCCCAATGGCTGATGGTGCAAATTTGGTTTGCTGCTCTAAGATAGGTGCTAGGTAGGTAAATGCCGTAAACGTACCGCCATAACCAAGAATAGTCATGAGATAAACCAGCAGTAACTGTGGTTTTACAATGACTTGTAGTTGCTCTTTGAACGTTGCAGGGATAGATTTTTTTAGGTTTTTCGGTACCAATATGGCGCTACCAATTAAAGCAATTAAACCCAGTACTGACACGACTAGAAACGTAGCGCGCCAACCGAAATGCTGTCCAATCCATGTGCCAAGAGGTACGCCAGTGACGAGCGCCACGGTAAGTCCTGTAAACATAATGGCAATTGCGCTGGCTTCTTTTTCTTTACTGACGAGACTGGTAGCAATCATGGAACCAATAGAGAAAAACACACCATGCGCCAGACCGGTCAGGATACGGGCAAGTATTAAGGTTTCATAACTGGGTGCTTGCCAAGCCAGCAAGTTACCCATGACAAACAGACCCATTAGGCTCATCAGTACTATTTTGCGATTCCAGCGGCCAGTGAGTGCGGTAAGTATAGGGGCACCGATGGCAACACCGACAGCATATAGACTGACTAGTAACCCTGCTGAAGGTAAGCTCACGCCCAGATCAGCGGCAATAGTTGGTACCAATCCAACGATGACAAATTCGGTTGTCCCGATTGCAAATGCGCTTAGAGTAAGCGCCCATAAAGCGAGTGGCATAACGACATCCTAATAATTAAATGATGCGCGTAGTTTGACCGATTTATAGTTTGCAAAAAACAGCATAAATGACAAAATACCTTTGTCAATTTTGTAAAGGTAATCATGATGATGGGACATGCTAAAACAGAAGACATAGAGATATTTTTGACAGTAGTAGACACGGGCAGCTTTACTGGCGCTGCCAACTTATTGAATCAGCAAGTAGCTAAGGTATCTCGTGCTGTGTCCAGACTCGAAGATACGCTGCAATGCACGCTGCTAAATAGAACGACACGGCGCTTAGAGCTGACGGAGGAAGGGCATGTCTTTATTAGATATGCGCGTGAGAGTTTAAATACGTTATATACCGGTGAAGAGGCGCTTAAGCTGTTAAAACAAGCGCCGAGTGGGCACTTACGAATTGACGCCGCGAGCCCGTTTGTCTTTCATCAACTGACACCTCTGGTTGGTGATTTTGTGGCGCAATACCCACACATCACTCTCGACCTCACCTCGCATGACAATATTATTGATTTACTTGAGCACAAGACGGATCTGGCTATCAGAATTGGCGACTTAAAAGACTCAAATCTGCATGCACGTCTATTGGGTAAAAGTAAGCTGCGGCTAGTAGCCAGTCCTGAATATTTATATCAGCATAATGAGGTGACTCATATTGATGATTTGAATGTTGAGGATTTGAGCACTCATAAGTTAATTGGCTTTAACGATGCGTCAAAACTAAATAGCTGGCCGTTAAGAACACCAGTGAAGCTCAATTTTCATATGACTGGCAGTAGCGGCGAGACCTTACGTCAGCTATGTTTAAATCATCAGGGCATTGCCTTACTGTCACATTTTATGATTGGTGAAGATTTAGAATCTGGACGATTGGTTGAAGTATTGCCTGAGGCGATAGTCAGACCAAACAACCGTGAAGCCATACAGGCGGTATATTACAAAAACAGTGCCGTATCTTCGCGTATTCTGGCATTTTTAGACTTTATCCAACCAAGACTAGCACTATAAATTTTATCCGTTTTCATTCATTTTATAAGAGGTAATATCATGGGTTACGTTTTCATTTATCTCGCTGCTGTGGTTATCTTTTTGGGTGTCGATGCTGTCTGGCTGACGACCATGAAAGGCGCCTTTTATGAGTCACGTATCGGGCATCTATTGGCTGATGAGCCAAACATGATGGCAGCTGGCGTGTTTTATATGTTTTATATATTGGCACTTTGTATTTTGGTTCTATATCCGCAAATCAAAGCTGGCGCATCCGTTGGTCATATCTTCTTACTCGGCGGGCTGATTGGCTTGATGGCTTACGGGACATATGACTTTACCAATTTGGCACTGTATAAAGGCTTTACGCTAGATACAGCGTTGGTAGATTTTGTTTGGGGTGGTATTTTGACTGGTTCAGTGAGCGCCATAGTAGCGTGGCTTGCGTATCGCTTTCACTGGTTAAGCTAATGCTTATATCTTGGCCTATATAACGCTGTTTAAATAGCACCAATTTACACAATTTAGACTGTCCAATGACAGAGGTCTGTTTGTGCTATACGGCGACCTGCTGTATAAATGGTAGGCATAATAAATAAGTGTCAAACCATTAAGGAATATTATGCCGCAATACAATACCAGCTCCACTGCCAAAAAAGCCCCATTAAACCATGAGCTATACATGTCAGTACTGATGACGCCTGATATGGCGAATTTCATTGGCAATGTGCATGGTGGGGATTTGCTCAAGATGCTTGATCAGGTCGCTTATGCTTGTGCCAGTCGCTATAGTGGTAATTATGTGGTGACACTGTCTGTCGATCAGGTGATGTTCCGTGAGCCGATATATGTGGGCGAGTTGGTTACTTTTGCAGCCAGTGTCAATTATGTTGGTAATACCTCAATGGAAGTAGGTATCCGCGTCGAAGCAGAAGATGTGCGTGGTCGTACCGTCCGTCATACCAACAGCTGTTACTTTACGATGGTGGCTATCGATGACAACGGTAAACCGACATCTGCACCGCCACTCGATATCAAAAACAAGATGCAGCAATGTCGAGCTGATGCAGCAAAAGAGCGAAAGAAGCTGCGCATGGAAAGCTCACATCGTCCTAGTTGCGATTTTGAAGAGATTAACAAGCAGTTTGGCGAACACGAAGAAAATGTCGAGGTAGAAAAGTAGCCCAAGTTATTCAAAGCTATCTAAAGTTATTTAAAGCTATCTAAAATTGTATAAAGTTATCCAGTTTTATTAAATTAATAATTCATACAACGACTCACTAAAAAGACACTGATATTGTAGAACGCTTATTTTAAGCTGATGTATATTTCAAGCCATTTATCTACGGCAAAAATTCTACTATCAATAGCTTATTTCAGTGAGTCTAGCATGAGTCTAAAGCCATCTATTGCTAATCCCCAGCGCCATCTACCAGCCTCTCCTAAAGCGCAAACACCTCGCGCGCGTGGGGCAGGTACTCCTAAAATTCTAAATGACCCTGAACTAAAACATACCCTTAATCAAAGCCCTGAAACTAATGATGAGAATTCAGGCTCACTGATCACTGTGTTGATTGCGGTCGGGGCCAATCTCGTTATTGCGATTGCAAAAACAGTTGCCGCCTTTATGACAGGCTCAGCCTCTATGATTGCGGAAGCAGCTCATTCATGGGCGGATGCTGGTAATGGTACTTTGCTCATCGTCGCAGAAAAAAAATCCATCAAACCTGCTGATAAAAGCCATCCATTAGGCTACGGCAAAGAGTCTTATGTTTGGTCGATGATTGCTGCTTTTGGTGTATTTACGGCAGGTTCGATTGTCTCTATCTATACGGGTATCAAAGAATGGAACGCTACTGAGTCTGAGACTAACTATACGATTGGCTTTATCGTATTGGCAGTGGCGTTTGTGCTCGAAGGGATCTCGTTGGTTCAGGCATACAGACAAAGTAAAAAACATGGTGAAGCACTCGATATCAGTGCACTTGGCTATGTTGTAGATACTTCTAACCCAACGTTGCGCGGTGTGTTCTTTGAAGATTTAGCAGCAGTCATCGGTTTGGTGATTGCCGCTGCTGCTATGGGGATGCACGCTTATACGGGTGAACCATATTGGGATGCGTTAGGGTCTATCATTGTTGGTCTACTACTAGGTGTCGTCGCCATATTCTTGATCAGTCGTAATCGAGATTTCTTAGTCGGGCATAGAGTCACTGACCGTATGCACGAATACGTTTTGAGCGAGCTGCTGAATCATCCAGATATCGATAGTGTGTCCTATCTACACCTAGAATGGGTCGGCCCAAAAAAGATATTTATGGTGGCGGCAGTAGATATAGCAGGGAATCAAAAAGAAGAAAATATCGCTCAGAAGTTTGAAGAGATTGAAAATTTATTCAGAGGTAACCCAGTCTTTCAAGAGGCTATCTTGACGCTGTCAGAACCTAACGCTGAACTGCTAAGTTTAGAGAGTATTTAATTTAAAAGCTTAGTAGATTAAGTATGTGGTAGAGAAATCCTATTTAATGCTTTTAAGTATTCTTTTTAAACTACCAAAACTCAAGACACAAAAAAGCCGTCAATTATGACGGCTTTTTTTATGACTCTAGTACTTAGTGATTAGTCAAATTGAATGCTATTATTTCTTTGGTGCGTTTGCGCCGATGAACCATGCATCTTTATCGATGATACGGCTAGCTTCTGTAAATAAGTCAGCGGTGTCTTCATCACCTGCGTCGCCAGCAGTAGCAATCGCTTCACGCAATGTCTCTGCGACTTTCTTGTAGCGGCTAGTTAACTCACGTACATGCTGATCTACTTCAGTGATGTCGGTTGGGTAGTCATCTAGGATAGACTCTTTTACTACGCGACTTGCTAAACCGTTTGGTTGGCCACCTAGGATTACAATACGCTCTGCGATAGTATCTGATACTTCAAGGATACGATCTGATGTCTCATCTAGTAATTGATGCACACCGATAAAGCCAGTGCCTTGTAGATTCCAATGGCACTGTTTGCCATCTAAGGTTAAATCGATAACATTTGCTAGGTTAGCGTTTAGCAAATCAATCATTTTTTTCGCAGTTTCGTCTGAAATACCACTTGCGTAACGTTCTCTCATATTTTACTCCGTCATTTATTTAAAATTATTATATTGAATGAAAGTTCAATGTATTTTTATTAGTTTTCTATTTGATGACAACCAATTCAAAGCTAATGATATGAATTGCTATAAATCTATTAACTTATTAGTACTGATCACTAGTACTTGAAAGTCATCAACTTGTTAATTCAAGAACGATAATAGCAGCTTAACTCAGTGTTGGAACCCTTGAGTGTTAGGCTTTGTTAGGTGGTCGTGTAACGAGTTTGTTAACCATGAAAAGCTTTGTAAATTTATCGAATACTGTGTGCGTTTTTTATAACGATGTAAGTTTTATCCGCTACTATTAAGCCTTAAATCTTAATCAACCTTACCTTTATATACTTATATTTTGGGCAGCGAGACAGTGTTTTAACTATAGGATAAGACTCCTTATTCTCCTTTAAAAACCGCTGCTCAGACCCCATATTGTTATAAACCTTAAGAAGAAGAAAGCCATTATGCGAATGCCTGAACCGCGCTCATCGCGTCAGTTAAATCAATTGGCCACTCAGCTCCAAGGCGAAGCTGAAATTAGTGGTGTTAATGCGTCAGGGACGCAAATATCAAGTCGTGCCTTTGAGATGGTTACTGACTTTGAGCCAGCAGGCGACCAGCCGCAAGCCATCAAAAAGCTAGTTAACGGTATTAATTCGGACATGGACGAGCAGTTGCTATTGGGTGTGACTGGTTCTGGTAAGACCTATACCATGGCAAAAGTTATTGCTGAAACTCAGCGTCCAACCATTATCATGGCGCACAATAAAACGCTAGCGGCTCAGCTATATGGTGAGTTCAAATCGTTTTTTCCTAATAATGCGGTCGAATATTTTGTCAGCTATTATGATTATTATCAGCCAGAAGCGTATGTCGCAGCTAGTGATACCTTTATCGAAAAAGACAGCGCCATTAACGATCATATTGATCAGATGCGTCTGTCAGCCACGCGTGCCTTGTTAGAGCGCCGTGATGCGATTATTGTCGCTTCGGTATCATGTATCTACGGTTTGGGTGATCCAGAGAGCTATCTAAAAATGCTATTGCATGTCGTTGTAGGCGATAACATCGATCGTACGGCAACTATCAAGCGTTTGGTTGAGATGCAATACACGCGTAATGAGCTAGATTTTGGCCGTGGTACGTATCGTTTGCGTGGAGAGCTGTTAGATATTTATCCTGCTGAGTCTGAGCAGCTAGCCGTACGTGTGCATTTATTCGATAACGAGGTTGAGAAGATTACGTGGTTTGATCCTTTAACGGGTAAGACGGTGCGCAGTGTGCCACGTATTACCATTTATCCAAAGTCGCACTATGTGACGCCGCGCAATAAGTTAGAAGCTGCCAGCCATACGATTCGTGCTGAGCTAGAGCCGCGTTTAGAGTATTTCCGTGACAATAACAAACTGATTGAAGCACAGCGTCTCAAAGAGCGTACTCAGTACGACTTAGAGATGATTCAGCAGCTTGGTTACTGTAACGGTATCGAAAACTACTCACAGCATCTCTCTGGCCGTCCATCAGGGGAAGCGCCGCCGACGTTGTTTGATTATATTCCAGAAGATGCATTGTTGTTCCTTGATGAGTCGCACGTGACGGTTTCGCAGATTGGCGCGATGTATAAAGGCGATAGATCGCGTAAAGAAAACTTGGTCAATTATGGTTTTAGATTGCCAAGTGCGATGAATAACCGCCCGATGAAGTTTGAAGAGTGGGAGCGCATCAAGCCCAAAACCATTTACGTCAGTGCCACGCCAGCATTGTATGAGCTTGAGCATAGCGAGCAAGTCGTAGAGCAGGTGGTCCGTCCGACGGGTCTGATTGACCCTGAAATTGAGATACGTCCTGTCTTGACGCAAGTTGATGATGTGTTATCAGAGATTACCAAACGCCGCGAAAAGGACGAGCGTGTACTGATTACCACATTGACCAAGCGTATGTCGGAAGATCTGACCAGTTACCTTAAAGAGTACGATGTAAAAGTCGCCTATCTACATTCGGACATCGATACTGTTGAGCGTATGCAGATTATTCATGAGCTTCGTACTGGCGTGCATGATGTGCTGGTCGGTATCAACTTATTACGTGAAGGCTTGGATATGCCTGAGGTATCACTGGTAGCGATATTTGATGCTGATAAAGAAGGCTTTTTGCGTTCTGAGCGTTCGCTTATTCAGACCATTGGTCGTGCAGCACGTCACTTAAATGGTAAAGCCATTCTCTATGCCGATCGCATTACGCCAAGTATGCAGAAGGCGATAGATGAGACGGATCGTCGTCGTGATAAGCAGATTGCCTTTAACCTTGAACACAATATCACGCCAAAAGGTGCTCGCCGTAGTATCACGGACAAGATTGATACCGGTGAAAGCTTGGATGCCAATGATAATCAAGCTATCCCTGTTAAGAGTAACCTGCCAGATGTCGATATCAATATCTTGCGTAGCCCTGATCTGCTTGCCAAAGAAATCAAACGATTAGAGAAGCAAATGCAGCAAATGTCGCGTGATTTGAAGTTTGAAGAAGCAGCAAAAACGCGTGACAAAGTGCTTGAGTTAAAAGCACATTTAATCTGATAACTTGGGTTAAATATTAGGGCTAAAAAGAGGCTAAACAATAGCGAAGGTGAGGTGCTTGTTGAGTACCTCACTTTTTTATGGTTTATTCAATATCGGAATGTGAGGAATACTTGTAATACAGCGCATTGCCACTTACCATATCCGCATAAATCTCACCATCCATATAACATTTCAAAAGTTTAAGTCGCAAGCTAACAAGCCGAGCACGTGTAATGCTTTATTTGGGCTAGGCTTGCTGTTTTTATAGCTCACATTATCAACACAGACTAAATTTTTGGAATGGACATAATCTAGGCGTATTATTCACTGTGCTTACCAACAATTTAATAGAATTAAACTCTAACGAAAATTCACTCGGTATGTCAGATGCTGCCAAACAAGCGGTTATCGACTCTCTAGACATCGGTTTTCGTTATCCTGATGACCAACGTGCAGCGCTGATTACCAAAGTCGCTGAGATAAACGGTGTGACAGAGAGTCAAATCTCACTGGGCAGTGGCTCTAGTGAAAATATTCGTACTGTCGTCCAAATGCTGCAAAATCAAGCTTTGGTAGAAGGCAAGAAGTTCCAAGTTATCGTGCCGCATCCAACCTTTGCCTATGCTGAGTTATACGCGACATCCGTCGATGTGCCTGTGGTAAAAGTACCACTGACGACTGAAAATTACGCCTTTGACTTGCAAAGCATGCAAAAAGTGGCTGATGACTTTGACGGTATTAGTTTGTTTTATCTGTGCAATCCAAACAACCCAACGTCGACTATTACTGACACAGCAAAGCTCAAAGAATGGGTAGGGCATGCACCAAGTAACCATTACTTTTTATTAGATGAAGCTTATTCAGAGTATGTGACTGATCCAAGTTTTGAGAGTGGTGTTGCATGGATACGAGAGGAGTACTCTGAAAATATCGTTGTGGTGCGTACCTTTTCAAAATTATGCGCACTCGCTGGCATGCGTGTCGGCTATGCAGTTGCTAGCCCGCAAATGATTACTAGATTAGAAACATTTATCTCGATTGATAATACCAACTTAGCAGGTGCGGTAGCTGCATTAGCGACTCTTGATGATGAGTCGTTTTTAGCACTGAGCTTACGTACAGCCAATCAATCGCGTCAGCTGGTTGAGCAAACATTAGATGAGCTTGGCTTACGCTACTTGCCATCACAGGCAAGCTTTATATTCCATGAGATAAAAGGCGATGTGCAAACCTATATCGATAGAATGCGCGAATATGGTATTGCGGTCGGGCGCGAGTTTGCGCCAATCACTGGCTTTAATCGATTAACACTTGGCAGACCTGATGAGATGGCAGTATTTGTAGAGGTACTCAAATCATTTCGTGAGAAGGGCTGGGTCTAACTCAGTTAGTCAATGCAGTTCGATAATAAATAAGGGAAGTTGCTTATTGGTAGCTTCTTTTTTTTGGAATAAATTAAAGGGTAAATTCTACCAACAATTACTTTTAGAGTTCGTAATTCCTACGTCAGTCAAATAAAGTTTGCTAATGTATAATGGAAAAAACATTTGAAGGGATTAAGGCTTTGGATACTAAAAGAATATTTGTATTAGGCAATGGTTTTGATTTAGCTCACTATTTACCAACGGCTTACGTACATTTTATGGACGCAATGAAAATAGTAGAAGACAGTGAAGAAGACTCTGAGCTGGGATTTGATAGTTTATTCCGTAAATATATCGCAGGTGAATGTTCCGATAGAGATAAAGATTTTTTTACAAAGACTAGGCAGTTGTATAAAACAGATGATTTGAGGTTATCGATTCATACTGTGAATGATCTGCAAGAGAAGTTAATAAATAATGGTTGGTTTCAGCATTTCAAGCATCATCTGACCGACGTAGATACGTGGATTGATTTTGAGAATGAAATTCAAAGTCTACTTGTCAAAATGTGTGATGTATTTGATATGAGTTTTGATGATAAAACTATCGGGTATTTTTCAGAGAGTGCGGGAGTGTATCTTAATAATATAAGCGATAGCCATAATTTGGCTATAAAAGCTACAGATGTTTTAGCTAGTAATTACCAGCAAATTAATAAGAATTTTTTTGATAATTTTAGATTACAAAAAACGTTTGTACAAAATACGTTAAGAAATTTTCTAATAGTAAAGGACTTATACTATAAGGCTGAAGACGTACATAATCCGAACGGTTTTGGAGCAAGTAGTATTCAGTATAGTAAAATTTGCGAAGAAGAGTTTGAGAGTCTGCGAGAGAGTAGTTCATTCTACAATGTAAGAGTGGCTAAAAAATCATTTAAAAATGTTATAGATATAAATTTTTTAAAGAAATACTCAGATAGTTATTTAGAGTTTGAAGGTAGCAAGGTATTGAGGCAAATTTTGAGCCATTTAGATGGTTTCAATGATATTTTCAAACTGTATATTGAGCAAGTAGTAAATAAGCTTGAGCCAAAAAGTAAGTTTGCAAGGTTTGGTGACTTAAATGAGAATTTAGATGCAGTATTTACTTTTAACTACTCTAGCTCATTTGAACGCCTATACCCCGATATAGAATTATTAAGCATTAACAATGTTCAATATGTTCATGGCAATACTGACAGTCGTAAAATTGTATTAGGTATAAGCGATTTAGAAGATGAACGCCTTAGAGGTTATAAGATATATGGGTTTGTGAAAACCCATCAAAAATTGCTCAATAGTACTGATTATCAATTTCTTGACCATGAAGACCTGAATATCAATAGCATTAAGGAAGAATCTCTGTCTGAAACACCTTATGAGGTTATTGTTTGGGGACATTCTCTAGCTGACTCTGACGCAGAGTATATTAGAGCAATCTTCGCACTAAATAAGAATGAACGTAGCCCGAACTGTAGGCTTAGGGTTATGTGTTATGAAGGAGATGCACATGAACCATTAGCTAATTTGATTCATATCGTAACAAAAGGAGTTATAGAGCAATGGATGAAGAAAGGCTGGCTTGTATTTGAGACAGCGCCTGATATCTACAAAGAGAACCGCCGTTAGTCTCTCATTTTTACCAACATCAAACGCAGTTTTACATATCGCACCTTAAATAATCTAACGCTATCTTATAGGATAACTGAGTAAAGCATGACCCGTTAATCACACAGATGAATACTGGGTAACAGTCACAGTGCTCGGCATGCTCACGTATCTTATAATTATAAAGTTAGGGATGTACCTATGTTTGATATCAAATCATTTTTTAAACGAGAAGTAGAGAAAAAGCTTATCAATGTAGATGACTATATTTTTATGCCAGAACGCGTAGAGATGGAGATTGAAGGCGGACTATTAAATTGTGTGTTGAATAGTGATGGTCGCGTAGATATTTTTTATAGTAAAGACGGTGTTACTGAAGTGGGTTCAGCGTCGCGTAAACACCCATTTACAGCATTTGAAAAAGAGCTATATCATGGTATCTATGATGATGTGATCAATGATTTAATTAAGGAAGTAGATAAAATTATTGATAGTACTTCGAAGTATTTCCGTCGTAGCCAATCGTTGCCTTTTACGGCTTCTATAACGTCTCAAGCAGCTGACACAAATAAATTTTAGGCTAATTGATGGAACTAATCTATTAGCAATAAAAAGGGTGCGTTATGTATAACGCACCCTTTTTATTATTTTTTATTCTAACAAATCATTTGATTGTTCTATTGAACAAAGCTTGTATAGCAGCTCTGTAGAGATTTGGCGACGACTTGTGCGACTAACTGAGTACGGTACTGAGAGTCAATCGCGGCATTGCCCAGCTCAACAATCGTCACTTGCTGCGGTGCTTGCTCACTGACACAGCCACAAACATTGGTTTTAACAGATTCTTGCTGTGCTTCTGTCATGGCGACACTTGCAACACGCCATGCGTTTTGTTTTTCAATTTGGCTACGGCATTGGTTGTCGATCGCAGCTCTAAAAACATTCATGCCGATCTCGTTTGCGGTACCGATTGCTGTACCTGTACCGTTGTTTGTAGCACCTGTTGTGGTACATCCTGCCAAGGCAAAAGTCGCTAGCATCATCGTTGAAGCCAAGATTTTTTTCATAAGTTAGTCCTTTAAGGCGTCTATCATAAATAAAGCTGTATATTATCAGTAAAACCTAGCAATAACATCATTAACCACAGGGGTATTTTATTTTAGAACTCTATAACCTATATGTATAAACCACAAAAAAGCCAGCTAAGTAATCACTTAACTGGCTTGATATAGACTAAGCTATTCGGCTTATTTATACGTTTTTGCCGTGTTCTTTTTGCTGAATATCTTTTGCCAATTTATAGCATTCGTTGATATGGTCATTAGCAATTTTCTTAAAAATCGTATAGCCCATCGTTGCAGCAACCAATTGACCGCCAAGTGGGATAAACTTGGTCACTTGTTTGGCAGCGATACGACCACCAAAGCCCTGAATGGTTTTTTTGACGATGCCACGTGTTGCCATGAGCCCAGCGAAATCTACGGTACGGTCTTTTACTGCGCTCCAATGCACTTCGCGTGATTCCAAGTTAATGGCTGACTGACGGTCTTCAATGAGACCAAAACGCTCACTAATCTCTGGAATCAACTGCGTCAACATGCCCGCATCAACTGCCACATCAAAGAATGGCACTGGCACAATTGCTACACCAGCAGAAACTCTAGCGCGTCTTTTTACCATTCCCTGACATTCTTTTTTAACCTTATCAAGGTCTAGGTTAGGGTCGATAGTATTTGGAAGTTTTTCAGCAAGTGGCGTGGTTTTCATAAAGTGTCCTTATAAATAATTAAAATATAAATGATAAAAAGTTCAATAGATAACAAATCCTTCAGTTGCTTACTATTTTATGGATTTATGCGTGGCTTACAATCATTGCTTTGTAGCAAAATGAGTGAAATTACTCACACTGTGCACCTTTTTTGTAAGTAATTAAATGAAGGTGATTTACATGAGCTATAAAAATGGCAGTATCAATTATTGCTAATTTACAGGCATTATTCATCAGGTTGCACAATGCCTAATGATATACAGAGGTAGTATAAATTGTCATTGTGAGCCTCTACTAAAGCCAGTAGAATACCCTCATGCTAAATTTAACCCCCCGTTATACCAGCACTCGCATCGACGAGTTGCCCGCCGCGCTGCAACCATTTGCCGCTCAATCATTCACGCTTGCCCGTCTGTATGCAGGGCGAGGCATCACTGCGCCTGATGAGCTGGAGACTAGCCTATCAGGTCTATTGCCTGCTGAGGCACTGCACGGTGTCACAGAAGCCGTGCGCTTATTAGATGTGGCGATTGATGAGCGTCAGCGTATCTTGATCGTTGGTGACTTTGACTGTGATGGTGCCACCAGTACGGCATTAATGATGCGCGCACTCACAAAGATGGGTGCGGTCGTTGATTTCCTAGTACCAGATCGTTTTAAGTACGGTTATGGTCTGACGCCAGAGATTGTCGAGTTAGGTATTGAGACTTTTCAGCCAGATATGATAGTGACGGTTGATAATGGTATCTCAAGTCATGAAGGGGTGGCACGCGCCCAAGCTGATGGTATCACGGTGATTATTACTGACCATCATCTCACGACCAAAGAGACGCCACCTGCAGAAGCGGTAGTCAATCCCAATCAGCTAGGTTGTGACTTTGCTAGTAAAGCACTGGTCGGAGTTGGAGTCGCGTTTTATGTGCTCGGACGATTAGCAAAACTGCGCCGCGAAGCTGGCAAGTCTACGGTACAGGTGAGTCAATATTTGGATTTGGTCGCACTTGGGACGATTGCAGATGTTGGGATACTGGATAAAAACAACCGTATCTTGGTGCATCATGGGTTGTCTGCTATTCGTCAAGGCCGCTGCTGTATGGGGATATTGGCATTGCTTGAGCAAGCGGGCCGTGATCCCAAGCAGTTGCATGCACAGGATTTTGGTTTTGTATTAGGCCCCCGTATCAATGCCGCTGGGCGCATGGATAATATGCGCATCGGTATCGAGTGCTTATTAACGGAAGACTGGAGTACCGCACAACGTTTGGCACAAGAGCTTGAACAGCTGAACCGTACGCGTCGTCATGTAGAGGGCGAGATGCGTGCGCAAGCTGATAGTATCGTACAAGCATTGGCCACTGAAAATAATAGCGATGAGAGTGTGAGTGGGGGTAGCGATGATAATGCCAGTAACGATGACACAATTACTCAAGCTGTCTCTACTGCTAAAGCCAGCAATTCAGGTGCGCGTAGTATTATTCTATACCAAGATGACTGGCATCAAGGAGTCATTGGCATTGTCGCTGGTCGCTTAAAAGAAAGCCATTATTTACCCAGTATCGTATTTGCGCCAGCAGACACTGAACACACAGATGAAGATAGTGCCATTAAAGGTTCTGCACGTTCTATCGCTGGCGTACATATTCGTGATGCGATTGAACAAGTTGCTGAGCGTTATCCAGACTTAATCAGTCATTTCGGCGGGCACGCGATGGCGGCAGGTTTAACCCTCAAGCGCCGCAACTTTGAGGCATTTGTAACAGCTTTTAACGAAGTGATGGCTCAGATGGATGATGAGGTATTTGCAGAGCAAAAATTCACCGATGGACCTTTGCAAGCGAGCGATTTTAGCTTATGGTTTGCTGAGCATTTAGCCGATGCCAGTATCTGGGGACATGGGTTTGCGCCACCGATATTTGACGGTGTGTTTGAGGTATTGAGCTTCAAGATTTTAAAAGACAAACATCTTAAGTTATCACTACGCTATCCAAACGTTCAATATCCGATAGAGGCCATTTGCTTTAACTTCGATAATGAGGCGTGGGATTACCGTGCCAAGCAAGTCCATTTGTTATTTCAGCTAGACATCAATGAATGGAATGGCAAGCAAAGCTTACAGTTGATGGTCAAAGATTTGGCTGTGCTAGAGCACGGCTAAAACGGCAATGTCAAACAGATAATACCAATGCGCTCAAATAGAGGTGTGTTGGTATTTTTGAAATGCAGACACGCCCTAGTATCAGTATTTCCACTCTAGTGTGGGGAACTGCCAATCGTAACGAATAGCCAGCATCCGCAAAGTAAAAATCGTACTCATCGTAGAGATGTCAGCTACCCAATCTGTCACGCCTAAGTTCTTTAGAGCAAAGTACAGCACACCACCCGTCAACGCTGCGGTGATATAAATCTCTTGCTGCAGTACCAATGGAATCTCATTGCAAATCATATCGCGAATGATGCCACCAACCACGATGGTAATCACACCTAACAATAGCGCTACAGGTACATTGGCACCCATACTATCAGCGACTTTGATACCGATCAGCGTAAATGCTGACAGACCAATGGTGTCAGATAGCTTGAGGAACTTATCCACTCGTCTGGAGTTTGGATGAAAAAATATCTGCATCGCTAGTGATGAAATCGTAATAAGGGTCAGATAGCTCATATCTACCATCCAAAATAACGGATGGCGATCCAGAATGACATCACGTACCGTGCCGCCGCCGATAGCAGTGACAATAGACACGAGCAGACAGCCGAAGACATCGAAGTTTTTGTGCTTGGCAAGTATCGTCCCTGAGACGCTACAGGCGATGATGCCAATCATATCAAAGAAATATATCAAAGAGCGCGGGTCAAAAGTAGTGATCAGTACGGTAGGGTCCAATACGATAGCCAACATGGGCAGTTCTCACTATTTTCAATTATTGTCAGTCAAACAAAGGCTATCTAAGTAGAATCTTGCTCAATCAATCAGTCAATCCACGAGTCGAATAGAAGGCAGATGCCAGTCGAATCTGAGCGCGAGCATACGTACTGCAAAGATGACAAACAGCATAATAAATTCGTTGAGACTGGCGCCCACTCCGAAATACTGTAAACATAAATAGGTCACCGACCCTGCGATACTGGCAGTAATATAAATCTCACGCTGTAGTACCAGCGGAATCTCATTACAGATGATATCGCGTAGCAAACCACCGATAATTGCAGTCCAGACACCCATCATAATGGCAATCAGGGGAGACATATCTAGGGTCAAGGCTACCTTAAAACCAATGACACTGAAGGCAGCCAGCCCAATGGCATCAAAGAGCTTTAACGCATTATCAATCTTATGATAAAGGTGAAAGAATATTTGTAAGATAAGAGAGGTCACTGTGATAACGATCACGTAATTAAGATCAGTCATCCAAAATAGAGGATGACGGTCTAGAGCCATATCACGCAATGTACCACCGCCGATGGCATTGACCATTGCTACCAAGATACATCCAGCGATATCAAAGCCTTTATGCTGCGCAAGTAAAGTCCCTGCAATCGCGCAGGCAACAATGCCAACCATGTCCAATAAATATAATAGAATATCAGGAAAAATCAAAGCATTACCCATGGTTATAGTGCCAAATCGAGATCATCAAAGTGATAGGTGTTTTTTAGGCGGTTATTCAATGCATGACTTTGATGAAATGGGCGTAGTGTTATGGTGCCATTTAGCCATCTTTTGCAAAGAATATCAGCCCTACAATAATCAGCCCTATACCGAACAGTCCCATCGCCGAAGGTATGGCGTTATCTAACAGTAATATACCCCCAATCAAAGCAAAGATAACTTCACTAGCTTGGGTTGAGTCAACGCCTGCAACCTCGCTTGAAGTAACAGCTTGCTCGCGCGCATACAAAAATATAGTGGTCGCTGCCACGCCTGCTAATAGAGCAACGAGCAACGTATTGATTATTTGTGAGGGGTGGGGCTGGTCAGGGCGCACTATAATGCCCAAAAACAGCCAAAATGGCAAACACCCAAGAGTCATTAGCCAAACTTTGTTAAAGGCATTTTGCAGTAGCGTGGTTTCGATAGAAGGAATACGAGCAATTAGATTTTGTAGGGATGAGGTTGCCGCAGTGTTGTCACTTTGAAGTACGCTATCAATATCGGTAGCATCATATGTCGTAGCTGGCAAATCATAAGCTTCAGATATGAGCGGTTCACTCTGCTCATTAATATCAATACCAATACTAGCTTTTTGAGCGTTCAACTCTGCTGCCTTCTGTAATTCAGTATTACGCTGGCGGGCATTATGAGAAGCCTGCCAAACCAACTGGTTACCAATTGGGTAGCTAAAAGCAGCGATAAGAGCGGGTAGCGCACCGTAGAGCAGCATGTCAGACATGGGGACGGTGTCGGTTATAGAAGCAGCATGCAGACCTTCACTGATATTGACGAGTGCTACACCGATAAAGACAATGACAGCATATACGATGAATTTTTTATCAAAACGTTGACCAAATGCCGATAGCACAAGCAAACTGGCGACGACGGTAAACATAAAGGTAGCTGCTACTACCCATCCCGCAACATGATCTGCGGCATAGCAAATACCAGTATAAAACAGTCCAAATCCGATACTGCCAGTAATGCACCAAAAGCCCCAATGCTGAAGAAAAATTCTCATTAGCGCTTTAATACGACCAAAGCCATGTTGCATAGTAACAACGGCGGTGATAATCAACAGCATAAAGACATAGCGCAGACTCGCTGACCAAAACCAATGTCCACCTGCGCTACTAATAAGCTCATTTAAGATAAATGTCGAGCTAAAAAACGCACCTGCTAGCAAGCCCAATAAAATGAGTTTGATCATACCGCTACCTTATCCATGGCACTCAACGTATTCACACTTGCTGATAGTTACTTTCTGTTTGTTACTTGCTGATAGTTACTTGCCTTTGGCATCCGCCCAAATGATTTTGTGCAATTGCAGCTGAAAGCGAACTGGTAAGGCATCAGCCAACATCCATTCTGCTAGCTCGCGCGCCAATACAGGTACTTCAGGGCTGAGCTGTTCATCGACATCATCTGCGACATTAAACATCGGAGAGAACCATACCGTACCGACCAATTCGTTTAACTTATACTCGGTCAATTTAGCTTTTGCCCAGTCGTAATCTGTACGATTCGTAATGACAAACTTGATTTGGTCGTGCTGAGTGAGATAGTCGAGGTTTGACCATAGATTTTTATCGACTTCGCCTGAGCTTGGCGTTTTGAGATCCATTACCTTACTGACTGCTGCTGGCACGTTTTCTATCGTGAGCGCGCCTGCGGTTTCAAGGGATATCTCATACCCATCGCTCAGCAAACGTTTCATCAATTCAATGGCATTTGGCTGTGCTAGCGGCTCACCGCCCGTTAGACAGATACGCTTGCACGGATAACCTTTGATGGTTTCTATGATGGTTTCTAATGATTGACGTTCGCCACCAGTAAAAGCATATTCGGTATCACAATAGACGCAGCGCAGCGG
>ENA-ORXC01000175-ORXC01000175.1-marine-metagenome-genome-assembly--contig:-NODE-175-length-60450-cov-5.246898_pt1 | contig 60450 bp, 53 predicted proteins | sample MGYA00237865_ERZ511478 | MGnify/ENA metagenome assembly ERZ511478
CAAGCAAGACTTAATAATGAGTTTCAAGCGCTCTCAAAAACGAAGTTACTTATAGGAATGGATGCAGAGTGGGGACTGGCTATGCGATTAGATAGTACCTACGCCTTTCCATGGAATATGACGCTGGGAGCTATACAAGATAATAGCATTGTAAAGAAGGTAGGAAGACGTATAGGAGAACACTCTAAACGTCTAGGGGTGCACATTAACTTTGCTCCTGTGGTAGATATTAATATTAATCCTGCAAATCCTATTATAGGGAATAGGTCCTTTGGCGAAGATAAAATTAATGTGACAGAAAAGTCTATTGCATTTATGGAAGGAATGCAAGAAGCTGGAGTCTTAGGAAGTGCAAAGCACTTTCCAGGTCACGGTGATACAGATAAGGATAGTCATAAAACATTGCCTACGCTTAACTTTACAAAAGAACGTCTCCAGAGTGTAGAGATGTACCCTTATAAACCTATTATAGAAAGCGGTATTGCAAGTATCATGGTCGCTCATCTTAATGTGCCTGCACTTGTGCCAGAAGTAGGAGTCCCTACCAGCATCTCACCCACGATTGTTACTAAGATACTCAAGGAGGATTATCGTTTTCATGGGTTGATATTTACAGATGCTTTAAATATGAAAGGTGCGGCAAATTTTAAAGAGCCAGGAGATATAGACCTTGCTGCCTTTAAAGCTGGAAATGATATTTTATTGATAAGTGAAGATGTACCTTCTGCATCTGCCAAAATTATTAAGGCTTTAGAAAATGGTACAATTACAGAAGAAAGACTAGCTCATTCTGTAAAGAAAATTTTATATGCTAAGTATAAAGTAGGGCTCAATACATTTAAGCCTGTTGTGATCAATCACCTTGTAGAAGACCTTAACGCTCGTATAGATGACGTGGTGTATAGTGAGGCAATAGAAAATGCTATTACGGTTACTAAGAACAGCAATAATGTACTTCCTGTAGTAAATATTGATCAGAAAAGAATTGCCTATTTAGGTCTGGGTGATGACGATGGATCTGCCTTTAAATGGCAATTACGGAAGTATGCACAAATAGAAGAAATAAAAGCATCAACTTTAGAAGGAGTTCACAAAGAGCTCAAGGATTTTAATTATGTCATTATAGGTTTTCATAGATCTAATGCAAATCCTTGGAAATCATATAAGTTTTCTACAGAAGAAATAAGATGGATTACTGAGATAGCAAAAACTAAGACAGTAGTATTAGACCTCTTTGTAAGGCCTTATGCAATGCTAGACTTACAAAACAGCGCAGATATAGAGGGCATCATTCACAGTTATCAAAATAGCCAGCTAGCGCAAGAAAAGAGTGCCCAGCTTATTTTTGGCGCAATACCGAGTAAAGGTAGATTGCCAGTGTCTCTAGGCAATACTCCTATAAGAACAGGCTTACAGTCTGGAACACTACGCAGGCTTTCGTATGGAATTCCAGAAGAGGTAGGAGTACATGCAGATACGCTTAACATTAAAATAGACTCCCTTGTACAACTAGGTATTAAAAGAGCAATGATGCCTGGAGCTCAGGTGCTTGTGGCACGTCGTGGGAAGGTGATTTACGATAAAAGCTTTGGATACCATACCTATAATAAAAAACGTGCAGTGCGCCAGGAGGATATGTATGACATCGCTTCTATGACAAAGATCCTTGCTTCACTACCTTTATTAATGGAGTTAGAGAGCGAGGCGACTATATCACTAGAAGATAAACTAGGGTCATTAATTCCAGCACTTAGAGGAAGTAATAAATCAAACATTACCCTTAAAGAGGCACTATCCCACTATGCGCGGTTTAAGGCGTGGATTCCTTTTTATATAAGCACCTTAGATAGTAAGACAAAAAAGCCACTAGCAGATTATTATAGTACGGCATACTCAGAAAATTTTAATATCAAAGTTGCCGATAGAATGTATTTACGCACTGGTTATGGAGATACGCTCGTTAAAAAAATAGCAGATAGCGATCTCCGTTCTAGACTTTCCTATAAATACAGTGATCTTCCATATTATTTAATGAAAAAATTTCTAGAAGATCATTATAATGATAACCTTGATAACATCACAAAATCACATTTTTATAATTCGCTAGGGGCAAATTATACAGGGTATAGACCGCTAAGAACATTTAATAAAGACATGATTGTACCGTCAGAAAATGATACCTACTGGCGTAACCAGAAAGTACAAGGCTATGTACATGATATGGGTGCCGCTATGCAAGATAATATGGGGGGGCATGCTGGCTTATTTTCAAATTCAAATGATGTAGCAAAGATGATGCAAATGTATCTTCAAAACGGGTACTATGGAGGTAAGCGTTATTTCTCAAAGGAAACAATGGATCGTTTTAATACTTGTAATTATTGCAGTAACAATGTGAGACGTGGCGTAGGTTTTGACAAGCCTCAATTAAGTGGTGGAGGTCCTACTTGTGGTTGCGTACCTATGAGTAGCTTTGGCCATAGTGGTTTTACTGGAACATACACATGGGCAGATCCAGAAAACGAACTTGTATACGTTTTCTTGTCTAATAGAACATTTCCTACCATGGATAACCGTGCGCTTATAAAGTCTGGTTTGAGAACGCAGATACAAGAGGTAATTTATAATGCTTTAATTGATTAAATTTGCCGTGCTGTACCATTGCGTACCTGATTATTAATGTAGTGTGGTTACGCTTTTGCGAAAGCAACAAATAAATCTACCAAAAATCCTATTATGAAAATTGCAATTGTCTGTTACCCAACCTTTGGAGGAAGTGGAGTAGTAGCAACAGAACTAGGGATCGCTTTATCAAAAAGGGGTCACGAAGTGCATTTTGTAACTTATAAACAACCTGTACGCCTAGCTTTACTAAATGACAATATCCATTTTCACGAAGTTAATGTACCAGATTATCCACTTTTTCATTATCAACCTTATGAGCTAGCACTTTCTAGCAAACTGGTAAAAATTATAAAAAAAGAACAAATTGATATTCTGCATGTACACTATGCCATTCCTCATGCTTATGCAGGATACATGGCAAAGGAAATGCTCAAGCAAGAGGGTATTTATATCCCTATGGTCACTACGCTGCACGGTACAGATATTACACTTGTGGGTAGTCACCCGTTTTACCGTCCTGCAGTAAGTTTTAGTATTAATAATAGTGATGTGGTGACCTCTGTATCAGAGAGTTTAAAGCAGGATACATTAAGGCTTTTTGAAATAACAAGAGAGATCGATGTGGTGCCTAATTTTATAGATTTTAGTGCAGTAACAGATACATTTACAGAGTGCCAGCGAGATCTAATGGCAAATGAAGGAGAACGCATTGTTACACACGTAAGTAACTTTAGAAAAGTAAAACGCATCTCAGATGTAATAGAGGTGTTCTATCGTTTACAGTTAGAAATTCCTTCTAAGCTGCTTATGGTGGGTGAAGGACCAGAAAGAGAAGCTGCCGAAGAACGCGTAAAGGAACTTGGAATAGAAGATAAAGTACGTTTCTTAGGAAACAGTAATGAGGTAGATAAAATCCTATGCTTTTCTGATTTATTCTTACTTCCTTCTGAGGCAGAGAGTTTTGGGCTTGCTGCACTAGAAGCAATGGTAAACCGTGTTCCTGTGATCTCAAGTAACGCAGGAGGGATTCCTGAGGTAAATGTAGACGGAGTTACGGGTTACTTATCTAATGTAGGTAATATAGCAGATATGGCTCAAAATGCAATAAGAATCTTAGAAGACGACGATACGCTTGAGAAATTTAAAAATAATGCAAGAAAAGAAGCGGCCAAGTTTGATATACAAAACATTGTGCCGCTCTATGAATCTCTATACAAAAGAGTATTAGAAAAATTTTCTTAAATTAAAATAGGTATCGTATTCCTAATGCGATATCAAATTCTAGGCTATCATCAAAATCGTTTAAAATCCCTATCTCTGGTCTAAAATCCAGTGATAATAATAACGGAAAGTCAAAACGATACTCTATACCGATGTCACCTGCCGCGTTTATGAAAAGCTCACTATCATCATCGTCAAATTGTGCAAAGTCATTATCTACATCAAAAATTCCTACAGAAGCGCCAGCACCTGCATACCAGTTAAAACCGCCATCAATGTTCCATACCCATTGGTAAATACCTGTTCCTTTTACAGCGTCAAATCTATCTGCTGTTCTCCAAGCTAGACCTAATTCAAGCCTGTTGTTTTCACTTAAAGCTCTTTGGTAATTTACTTCTGTGCTAAATCCGTCATTATCTCCTATACGTAAACCTATAGCATTAGGTGCAATATCCTGAGCATAAACCATCCCACTTAATCCTAGAAAAAGTAAGGCAATAATTAGAGTTTTTTTCATTATGATTGTTTGTTTAATAGGGTAAAATTATTGGTAATTATATAGTAACAACGTTAAGAGCTACATAAAATTTTAGCTACTTTTAGCTATGTGAAAAGAAAATTAGAAAATCTTAAAAATAAGCTCACTGGTGAATTTTATGTTGATAATCTTCATAAAGCGATATATGCTACAGACGCTTCTGTGTATCGTAAAATTCCACTAGCTGTTGCGTTTCCTAAGAATGACCATGACATCAAGTTACTCTGCATATTTGCACAAGATAATGGTGTTACCTTAATACCAAGAACAGCAGGAACTTCCCTTGCTGGACAGTGTGTGGGTGATGGGATTGTAGTAGATGTTTCAAAATACTTTACAGAGATCATTCACTTCGATAAGGAAAAACTGCAGGTAACAGTACAACCTGGTGTTATACGAGATGAACTTAATTTTTTCTTAAAAGCACATGGACTTTTCTTTGGACCTAATACCTCTACAGCAAATAGATGTATGATAGGAGGAATGGTGGGTAACAACTCATCAGGTACTACGAGTATAAAATATGGTGTCACAAGAGAAAAAACAGTCCGATTAAAAACAATTTTATCAGACGGTAGTGAGGCAATTTTTGAATCGCTAGATGCAGCTGGCTTTCGCCAAAAATTGAACCTTGACAATAGGGAAGGTTCCATTTATAAAACGGCAAATGATTATTTTTCTAAAAACGCCGTACGCAAAGAAATTAAAGAGCAGTTTCCAAAACCTGAAATCCATCGCCGAAATACGGGCTATGCGCTAGATGAAATCGCTTATACTGCACCATTTGAACAAGACGGAAAACCTTTTAATTTCTGTAAACTACTGTCTGGAAGTGAAGGAACTCTTGCGTTTACAACAGAAATCACCTTACAGCTAGATGTATTACCGCCACCAGTAGGCATTATGGTTGCAGGCCATTACAAAGACCTAGCATCATGTTTACAAGCGGTGGTTCCTGCCATGACGCATGATCTATATACTTGCGAGATGATGGATAAGGTGATTCTAGATTGCACAAAGAATAATCGCGAGCAACAAAAAAATAGATTTTTTATAGAGGGTGACCCAGCAGCAATTTTAATGTTTGAGTTAAGGGACGAGACCCTTGAAGGAGCTATGCAACAAGCGGAATCTCTTGTGAAAAACTTGCAGATAGATAATCTAGGATATGCCTATCCCATCCTACAAGGAACAGAAATTGAGCAAGCCATGGAACTCCGTAAAGCGGGACTTGGACTGCTAGGGAACATGATAGGAGATAGAAAGGCTGTTGCATGTATAGAAGATACTGCGGTAGCGCTAGATGACCTTGTGCCTTATATAAGTGAATTTACTGCACTCATGAAAAGACATGAGCAAGATGCCGTGTATTATGCACATGCTGGAGCGGGAGAGATCCATTTACGTCCTATACTTGATTTAAAAACATCACAAGATGTTGCTCTTTTTAGAACAATTACAACCGAGGTAGCCGTACTTGTAAAAAAATATAAAGGATCTATGAGTGGGGAGCATGGTGATGGTATCGTGCGCGCAGAGTTTATCTCCATGATGGTAGGAGATAAGAATTATGAGGTAATGAAAGCTATTAAAAAGGCTTTTGATCCTCATCACGTTTTTAACGCAGGAAAGATTATCGATGCGTTTGCAATGGATGAAAGTCTGAGGTACGAATTAGATCGAGAAGAACCAGAGGTTGCGACACTCATGAATTTTGATGATAATCAAGGAATATTAAGACTTGCCGAAAAATGTAACGGTAGTGGTGATTGTCGAAAAATGCCAAGCGCTGGCGGAACGATGTGTCCTAGTTATAGAGCAACAAGAAACGAGAAAGATACAACAAGAGCTAGGGCAAATGCGTTAAGAGAGTTTTTAACAACTTCAGATAGATCCAATAAATACGACCATAAGGAATTAAAAGAAGTTTTTGATCTTTGCTTAAGTTGCAAAGCGTGTGCTAGTGAGTGCCCTAGTAATGTAGATGTCGCCACATTAAAAGCCGAGTTTGAATATCAGTATCAAAAGTCAAATGGAAGCAGCTTGCGCACCAAGCTGTTTGCAAACACCACAAAAATTAATAAACTAGGAGCATTTTCTCCTCAATTATATAATACATTACTTAGGATAACCTCCAGTATAGCAAAGGCTAGTGTAGGCATAGCAAAAGAGCGAAGCTTGCCTATGCTTGAGGTATTCACAAATCCTACTAATTCACAGGAGGTCACGCATGCTAGCAACAATCAAAATGGAAAGAATAATACAAAAGTTATTCTCTATATAGACGAGTTTACACAATACCTAGACGGTAATATAGGTCAAGATGCTTTCATACTTTTAAGTAAGCTTGGTTATGAAGTAGAGGTAGTAATTAATCATGATAGTGGTCGTTCTTACATATCAAAAGGATTTCTTGAGGAAGCTAAAGCGCTAGCAAATAGGAATATAGAGTTATTTAAGGATATCACAGAAAATACAGTAATAGTAGGTATTGAACCTTCGGCTATATTATCATTTAGGGATGAGTATCTAAGACTTGCAGATGATGTGAAGAGTGCTCAAAAGCTTTCGGCGCACTCATTTTTGATAGAAGAATTTTTACATAGCGAAATTAAACGCGGCGCGATTACACCCAAGCAATTTTCGGCGGAAGCTAAAAAAATAAAAATACATGGTCACTGCCATCAAAAGGCACTTTCTTCTGTCTCACATACCTTTGCTATTCTAAATCTTCCCATCAATTATACACCCACAATCATTCCTTCTGGATGTTGCGGTATGGCGGGAAGCTTTGGGTATGAAAAAGAACATTACAAAGTAAGCATGAAAATAGGGGAACAAACACTTTTTCCAGCGGTAAGAAAGGCAGAAATGACTACAATCATTGTCGCAAATGGAACGAGTTGTAGGCATCAAATAAAAGATGGAACCTCCCGTATTGCATTACATCCGGTGACTGTATTAAGAAATGCGTTGCTAGATTAATCGTTATAAACTATGAATAGCACCTAGTAATGTCGCTCATAAATGAAACAAGTAAGTAACCTCTAAATATTATAAATAAGGAGAATCTTCTTTGTTAAGTATTTAAAGATATTATGAGTTACATATTAAGTGCGAGAATATCTTTTGATTATGGCCTTTTCAATTTACATTTGTTAAAAACACATACGATGGCAGGTAATACGTACGGAACTATATTTAAACTCACCACCTTTGGTGAATCACATGGTAAAGCGATAGGTGGAATTATAGATGGATGTCCTGCAGGGTTGAAGATAGATTTTCATGCCATCCAGCGAGATCTTGATCGTCGCAAGCCTGGGCAATCTAAGATTGTAACACAACGCAAGGAACCAGATACCGTAGATTTTCTGTCAGGGATATTTGAAGATCAAACAACGGGAACACCTATTGGGTTCCAGATTGTAAATACAAATCAAAAATCTAAGGATTACGGTCATATTAAAGACACCTACAGACCTAGCCATGCAGATTATACCTATGATAAAAAATATGGAAACCGTGATTATCGTGGTGGAGGAAGATCATCGGCAAGAGAGACAGCAAGTCGTGTTGTAGCAGGGGCAATTGCAAAACAATTTTTAAAGAACATTACTTTTCATGCATTTACAAGTGCCGTGGGTGACTTATCCATGGATACACCATATCAAGAACTTGATTTTAATGAGATAGAAAAAAATGATGTGAGGTGTGCAGATCCCGCTTTCGCGAAAGCGTGTGAACAACAAATTAAAGAAATAAAAAAAGAAGGTGACACCATAGGAGGCGTTATCACGTGTGTGATACAAAATGTGCCTGTAGGACTGGGGGAGCCAGTTTTTGATAAATTACATGCAGAGCTAGGAAAAGCAATGCTATCTATAAATGCTGTAAAGGGGTTTGAGTACGGAAGCGGCTTTGAAGGAGCGACGATGAAAGGGAGTGATCACAATGATCATTTTAATACAGATGGTACTACTAAAACGAATCTGAGTGGCGGAGTTCAAGGCGGTATTTCTAACGGAATGGATATTTACTTCAAGGTGGCTTTTAAACCAGTCGCCACTGTAATGCAAAAGCAAGAAACAATAAATGCAGCGGGAGAAGTGGTTGAGATGCAAGGAAAAGGAAGACATGATCCATGTGTGGTACCTCGCGCAGTGCCTATTGTAGAGGCCATGGCAGCCCTTGTAATTGCAGATTTTGTACTACGAGATAAATCTGTTAGATTGTAAACATATTGTAAATAAGAAAGAGGAGTTGTAAAATATTGAATTTATAGTTGCAATCCTCATTCTTTAAAATAGTTAAAAATCACATATTCAGCATGCTAGCTGGATTTTATTCAAGAAGGAACTTACTATCTATGAAAAAATTAGCACTACACTGGAAGATTATTATTGGTTTATTATTAGGTGTAGTATGGGCACTAGTGTCTTCTTCGGTAGGTTTAAGTGATTTTACGATAAATTGGATTGCTCCTTTTGGGACTATTTTTATCAATCTTTTAAAGCTTATCGCAGTTCCTTTAGTCCTGTTTTCTATCATAGCTGGAGTTGCCGGTATAGGTGATCCTTCTAGCTTAGGTAGAATGGGTGGAAAAACATTACTTGCTTATCTTATTACAACATTACTAGCTGTAGGATTAGGATTAACTCTTGTAAACATAGTAAAGCCTGGAGCCCTTGTAGATCAAGAAAGCCGTATTGATAATAGAATAAGTTATGAGTTATGGGCACAAGAACAAGGTGTAGAAATTAAAGATGGCGTAAATTATTTACAAGATCCTCAGTTTATGGAACGCGCAGGACGTGTAAACGAACTCGTAAAATCTAAAGGAGAAGATGCTACTGTTGCGGAAAAAATGAAAACTGCAAATGCGACTAAAGACGCTGGTCCTTTGCAGCCTCTTATTGATCTTGTGCCTCAAAACTTCTTTAAAGCACTTACTGATAATGGCTTAATGTTGCAGATTATCTTCTTTGCCATATTTTTTGGGATTAGCTTGTTGTTTATTCCTAAAGAAAAGTCTGGACCAGTCATTAAACTAGTAGATAGTGTGATGGAGGTCTTTTTAAAGATGGTAGATTTTGTGATGCAAGCTTCCCCATTTTTCGTGTTTGCATTATTAGCGGGTGTCATAAGTAAGATGGCAGGAGACGATATAGGTAAGGTGGTTGAAATATTTAAAGGACTTTCATGGTATTCCCTTACTGTTTTCTTAGGCTTAATGCTTATGGTATTTGTGATGTACCCGTTAATTATAAAGATATTCGTACGTAGTATTCCTTATAAAGGCTTTTTTAAAGCGATGGGGCTGGCACAAACTACGGCGTTTTCTACATCAAGTAGCGCAGCGACACTACCTGTAACTATGGAATGTGTAGAGGATAACTTAGGAGTAGATAAAAAAATAACAAGTTTTGTACTGCCTATAGGAGCTACGGTAAATATGGATGGTACTGTTTTATATCAAGCAGTAGCTGTAGTATTTCTAGCGCAGCTGCACATGATTGACCTCACTATTGCACAGCAACTTACTATTGTACTTACGGCTACGCTGGCCTCCATAGGATCTGCAGCGGTACCTAGTGCAGGTCTTGTAATGCTTATCATTGTATTAGGCTCTGTAGATTTAAATCCAGCTTGGATAGCTATTATTTTTCCAGTAGATCGTATTCTTGATATGTGTAGAACTGTTGTTAACGTTACTGGTGACGCCACCGTTTCTTCAATTATTGCAAAAACAGAGGGAATGTTACATTATGATGACACAAAAAACCCAGATGACGCCTTTAGTCCTGATAAATAGACAGTTGGGCGAAAAATAGGGTTATTTTAATTTTGTAAGAGTAATCTTAATTACATTCACCATCCCAGACTACTATATTGTAAATTAACTACTTAGCTATGATTTTTTAAATCATAGTTATGAAATTACTTTTATTCTCTTTGTTGCTACTAGCAACTTTTTCTCATGCTCAGGTAGGCATAGGGACAACCACACCTTCTAATGCAGCTATGCTTGAAATAAGTGGTGTTACAGCTATGGGTCTTTATAAAGGATTTTTGCCTCCTAGAGTTGTGACTACAGCAAATCAACTTAGTATCGCACCTAGCACAACAGATATAGGACTTATGGTTTTTGTAGAAGAAACAGGATGTCTAGATTTTTGGAATGGAACTGCTTGGGAAAATATTTATTGTACTGGAGGTCCAGCAGAGATCTGGATCAATGAGTTTCATTACACAAATGTTGGGACAGACGTAAGTGAGTTTATAGAAGTTGCTGGTCTAGCAGGGATTAATTTACAAGGATATTATATAGTTAGATATAGAGCAGATTCCGGGCAGCCATACGGAGCAATACTTACACTTTCAGGAGTTATAGACAACGAAGAAAATGGTTACGGAGCTATTTTTGTAAATGCGAGACCTTTGAGAAATGACACAAGTGGCTTCGCACTTGTAGGTCCAGATGGTAAAGTAATACAGTTTTTGAGCTATGAAGGGACAATAACGGCTACTGGAGGACCAGCAAACGGACTTACCTCTATAAATGTAGGTGTGGTAGAAAATACAAGCACGACAGCAACACAATCTATACATCTTACAGGAACAGGAAGTTCTTTTGTAGACTTTACATGGAGTACGAGCGCTTCAGGTCAAAGTACCGCAGGAGAAAAGAATGTGGGACAAACTTTTAATTAGAATAGTATGCGTTTTTTGAAACAACAATATGTATTCTTAGTAATCGTGTTTTCTAGCTTATATGCTGTAGGGCAAGTAGGAGTAGGAACAAGAAACCCATCAGAAAAATCAATGCTAGAGGTGAGTAGTCAGATAGATGGTGTGGGAGACTATTTGGGTTTCATGCCACCAAGGGTTCCATCTGATGTGGCTAGAGACGGCATAGTAACTACTATTGAGGATAAAGGGATGATGGTCTATGTAGAAGCTACTGGGTGCATTGATATTTTTAATGGAGAATTTTGGGGGCACATAAAATGTGCCTCAGAAATTCCCGCAAGAACTGATATCTGGATCAATGAGATACATTATGATAACGCAGGAGTAGATACAGGCGAATTTATAGAGGTAGCTGGTGCTGCGGGACTGGATATAAATGGTTATTCTGTAGTGTTATATAATGGGAATAATACATCTCCATATAACACTATGTTTCTTTTTGGTCTTATAAGTAATGATACAGGTACTGGTTTTGGCTTTACAGTTATTAATTATCCAGCTAGTGGAATTCAAAATGGAGGACCATCTCCAGATGCGATCGCACTTGTAAATCCTGCGGGCAAAGTTATCCAATTTTTAAGTTATGAAGGGACATTTACAGCTACAGCAGGTGTGGCACAGGGAATTACTTCTATAGATATAGGAGTAGAAGAGAGCGGTACAGATCCCGTGGGGCAATCTATACAACTCACTGGTGGACCAGGTAATATGTATGCCAGCTTTAGCTGGGCAAACGCTGCTACAAGTACTGCTGGAGCAGCAAATAATAATCAGAGTTTCAACTAGGTGTTATTTGCCGTTAATACTTATAAACTATCAAATTCTATATATTCAAATTCTGGAGAGGCTTCATAAAGATGTCTAAGTATAGCGGCATGACCATTACCTACGATCACTAGTACCCTATCGTCCGTATCATTTGTAATTTTTTGGATATTATTAAAAATTCTAAGGTTACGATCATACCACCAAGTAGCGAGGTGATCTGCTCCTTGACCATCGCCAGTTTCAAATGAACCTGTTAAGTAAAGACCATAATTAAAGTTATGTGTGGCTCTAGTATTCATTCTTTTAAAAAAATCGATAAGTGGAAGCTCTTTTGTAAGCCTGTCATCTAGCTCAAAAGCTTTTTCGGCCATTTCCCAGTATGGATCAGACACTCCCCAATCTATCTTACCAAAAAGCTCTTTAAAAGCGATAGAGTCTCTTTCCCATAATTCGCTTCTCATATTTCCTGCATCCATGGGATATAAAGAGTCTATAGCTAGTTCTTGAGCGATACGCATCCCTAGCTGGTAGCGCTCATCGCGCTCGTTAATTTTTAAACCCTTTTTATAATCTTCAAACTTCTTATGTACATCCCATTCTGGAAAAGCTTCTATAGCAATCTTAGTGGGTTTAAAACGCTTTATATAGTTGACTAGCGCTGTTACTTCAGATTTTTTAGGCTCAGTGAGTACATCTATTTTATCGCTTTCGGCGGTCTTGACTTCATCGAGACCTGGATAGTCAAAATGAAAGGTACCCACTACAAGTACTTTAGTTCTTTCTTTATTGTAGAAAGAATCATAGGTAGGAATAGAAGGCTCTTCTAAGATGTTGACTTTGTCCTGTTTGCAAGAAGCCATTAAAAAGATACTTAGTAGGATGCTATATTTCATAGTGTGCTTGTTTACCCATATTGACCTGTTTCATTTATCATTGTTACAGTTATATCGTATTTTTAAATTTTAAGAATGTATGTCACATTGTAATTATGAAAAACAGCATTGTTCTTGTATTTATTTTTTTTACCATCTTAGGTTGTAATAAAAACAATGAAAACTTAAATAGTAATATTGAGCAAGTAGACACATCTTCTCAAAATGCCGCAGAAAATACTGGGCTTAAGTGGAGTGAAGAGTTTAATGGAACCACTGTAGACACTACACAGTGGGACTATAAATTAGGAGCTTCTGGCTGGGGTAATAATGAATTACAGAATTACACAAACGGTCTCAATACACAGGTAGCAGATGGATCTCTCAAAATTATTGTAAAGAAAGAAGCTGAAGGTCAAAAAGTGGGTGATTATACGTCTGCAAGAATGACTAGCACTCAAAAAATAAAATATGGGCACGTAGCCATAAGGGCAAAAATGCCTAATTATAAAGGTAAAGGTATCTGGCCTGCATTATGGATGCTAGGTGCAGATATTAAGGAGATAGGATGGCCACAATGTGGTGAGATCGATGTGATGGAATATGTGAGCAAGAATCCAGACCAAGTACTACAAACTATACATAGTGTTGCAAATAATCACACTAACGGAACACAAATTTCAACAGACTTTATTTCGCTTCCTTCAATTGAAGAGGAATTTCATATTTATGGATTGCTGTGGAAAGAGGACAAACTCCAATTTTATATAGACAGCCAAGATAACATCACGCTTACTATAGATCGTCCAGAAGTATATAATAATGATAACTGGCCTTTTATGAAGGAGTATTATTTCATTCTCAATATTGCAGTAGGAGGTAACCTAGGCGGTGAGGTAAACGATTTAATTTTTCCCTCTGTTATGGAAGTAGATTATGTACGTGTTTACGAGTTAGACTAATAGATAAACGCTTTCGCGAAAGCGTACCAAAAAAATAAAAGAATGAATATTATTGAGACCATTGCTTTTGATGCAGATGATACTTTATGGGTAAATGAAACTTTTTTCCGTGATGCAGAGGATGAGGTGTGTACATTACTTAGTCCTTATATTGATTATGAGTTGTGCCAACAGCGACTTTTTGAGATGGAAATGCGCAATCTTAAACTCTATGGATACGGGATCAAGCCATTTACATTATCATTAATTGAATGTGCGCAAGAAGTTTCTGAAGGGAAGGTGACTAATGGGATTATTGCAAATATTATAAATATAGGTAAAGAAATGCTTAATGCTCCGGTAGATCTTATTGATGGTATTGAAGAGGTACTGGAGGAGCTTTCTGATAAGTATAAACTCGTGGTTGCCACTAAGGGAGATCTGCTTGACCAGGAGCGTAAACTAGAAAAATCTGGACTTTCAGAATACTTTCATCATATAGAAGTAATGTCAGACAAGCAACCTGCAAATTACCTCAAGCTTGTAAAACAGCTAGATATACGTCCGTCTTCCTTTCTTATGATAGGGAACTCATTAAAATCTGATGTGCTTCCAGTTTTAGAAATAGGAGGTCATGCATACCACATACCTTTCCACACCACATGGGCGCACGAGCAGGTGGATATAGAAATTAAGCATGAGCGTTTTAAATCATTTACAGCTTCCCGAGGGATTCTTGAGTATCTTTAATTTTTTGTGAAATATCAACCATTTTACAAAGTAAGACTCATCATAAAGTAGGTTATTAATGATGTGCTAAAATATTTTATGTAATCACGCTTTCGCGAAAGCGAGACCTATCTTTTTGCTAACTTTAACATCAAATTTAAACGTAATTATGATGAATTTTCACACACGAAAATGGATAAAACCAGAAGACTTAAATCCCAATGGAACCTTGTTTGGAGGTAGACTTCTAGAATGGATAGATGAAGAAGCTGCCTTATATTCAATAATACAGCTAGAAAACCCTAGGACGGTTACAAAATATATGAGCGAAATTGACTTTCGCTCTAGTGCTAGAAAAGGCGATATTATAGAAATAGGCATAGAAGCTATTGCTTTTGGTACAGCGTCACTCACACTAAGATGCGAAGTGCGCAATAAAATGACTAGAGAAGTCATCATAAGTATTGAGCGTATTGTAATGGTAGGGCTAGATGAAGATGGAAAAGCGCAGGCACATGGTAAAACGCACATAGAATTTGTAAAAGATAGGCTAGATAAATAGCACTGTGTAAACAGGACTGTTAATACGGCTTTATTCTGTTAATGTTATCTAAAAAAAAATCAAGCCCAAAAGGTCAATTCTTATTTTCGAGGAGTTATTAAATAAATTCTATGAAAAGAATACTACTCTTCTGTCTCTTTGCCACCTTTTTAAACGTTCAAGATGCCTTTGCACAACGCAAAGAAGTAACAAAACGACCATCAAAAAATAAAAAAGAGCAGGTAGCCGCTCCTAAAAAAGCTGATAAGGATGCCATAAAATCATATACTGATGTGATTACAAAAGAGGCAGTTACAGATGCTGGTTTATTTCAAGTACATAAAATTAAAAATAATTTTTATTATGAAATCCCATTTACTGTTCTTGAAAAAGACATGTTGTGGGTAACTCGTATTGCTCAAATCCCTAACGGATTAGGTGGCGGTTACATGAATGCTGGTTCAAAAACTAATGAGCAAGTTGTGCACTGGCAGCGTTATAAAGATAAAATCTTACTCAAGATAAAGTCATACACCAACATTGCAGATAGTAGCAAGGCGATAAGCAACTCTGTGCGTGTAAATAATTATGAGCCTACATTATATGCTTTTGATGTAGAAGCTTTTAATCAAGATTCAACAGCTGTAGTAATTGATGTAACAACATTATTTTCTACAGATGTAAAAGCGATTAGCCCGCTATCTGGGCGTTTACGTAAAGAATATAAGGTAAAGAAACTTGATGCGAGTCGTAGCTTTATTCATAGTGTTAAGAGTTTTCCAGAAAATATAGAAGTAAAGCAAGATTTTACCTATGATGCGGCAGAACCACCTACAGAACGATCTGCAGAGAGTATTAGTTTACAAGTAAATCAATCTATGATTTTACTTCCAGAGGTTGCTATGCAACCTAGATTATACGATCCGCGCGTTGGCTTTTTTACGGTAAGTCAGTTTGATTATGGAAGTGATGCATTAAAAGCAGATGAGAAAACGTACATACGTCGCTGGAGACTAGAGCCTAGTGATCCAGAAGCATATAAAAGAGGTGAGCTGGTAGATCCAGTAAAGCCTATTGTCTACTACTTAGACCCAGGAACGCCAGAAAGCCTTAAAGAGTACATTAAACAGGGAATAGAAGACTGGCAAAAACCATTTGAAACTGCAGGATTTAAAAATGCAATCATTGCAAAGGATGCTCCTACACCAGAAGAAGATCCAGATTTTAGCCCAGAAGATATAAGATACTCTGTGGTGAGATATGTCGCGAGCACTACACGTAATGCTGTAGGGCCAAGTGTTTCAGATCCGCGTAGTGGTGAGATTATAGAAAGTGATATTATCTGGTATCATAATCACCTGCGTAGTTATAGAAATAGATACTTGCTTGAAACTGGCGCGGCAAATCCTAGTGCAAGAACGCTAGATACTCCAGAGGAAGAGATAGGAGAGATGATGCGCATGGTGATTGCACATGAAGTAGGCCATGCATTAGGATTTCCACATAACATGGCAGCAAGTTATGCGTATGATGTGGAGTCTTACAGAGACGGAGCTTTTACCCAAGAAAACGGGATAGCAGCAAGTCTTATGGATTATGCACGATACAACTATATAGCACAGCCAGGAGATACAAACATCCGTTTTGTGCGCCAGATGGGGCCTTATGATCATTATGCGACTAACTGGGGTTACCGCTGGTTGCCAGAAGCTTCTTCACCCTTAATGGAAAAAGGAACTCTTAATAAATGGATTCAAGAAAAAGCTGGAGATCCCCGTTTTAAATTTGGACGACAGTCTAGTAGTTTTGATCCACAATCACAGACGGAATCTATAGGTAATGATCCAGTAAAAGCAAGTACTTACGGTATTAAGAACTTGCGTTATGTAGCACAAAACCTTCCAAGTTGGACGTCAGATAAAACAAATGATTATGGAGATCTAGAAGAGCTTTACGGAGAACTAGTAGGTGTTTATAGCAGATTTGTAGGTCATGTGGTTACAAATATAGGAGGAGTTTTTGAAGATATTAAAATGCCTTCACAAGCAGGAGTAGTGTATACTCATCTAGATAAAGCCGCACAGAAGGAATCTATGAGCTGGTTACAGAATAATCTTTTTGAAACTCCTACATGGCTTGTAGATCCAGCAATTATGCAAAATATAGATCACGCAGGATATGCAGAAAAGGTGAGAAGAACACAATCACGTTATCTTGATAGAATCTTGAGTTTTGACAGAATAGGTCGTCTTATAGATGCAGAGACTACACAAACAGATTATTATAGTGCTCTAGAAATGCTTTCAGACCTTAGAAATGGTATCTGGTCTGAGACTAGCAGAGGGACTTCGGTAGATCTTTACCGTCGTAACTTACAGCGTTCTTATTTAGATAGAATGGAATTTTTAATGACAGACCAAGGTCAACGAGCTAGATCTGGAAGATCTGGATTTGAAGGGACTTTATATTACGATGTTAGTGTGTCAGATGTGAGACCTATGGTAAGAGGAGAGCTAGGAAAACTGCGCAATAAATTACGTGCTGCTCGTAATAGCAATGTGAATACCATTACAAAGTATCACTATGAAGATGCCATTGCCCGCATTGAGCAATTGCTAGAACCTAAATAAAATTACTCGCAGTCAAAATCGATGTCCAGAACTTTAAGACCATAGTTCTTAGCATTATAATTAAAATGCCACCACTCGGTACGAATAGGTGAGAAGCCAAATTTTTTCATAACAGACCATAATTGCTTTCTATTTGCAGTTATGGTCTCATTATGTGGATGATCCGTATGTGCTGCTTTGCCAAAAAAGTCGTAGTCACTTCCCATATCAAGGGCAGTTCCATCTAGCTTAACAATAGTCATATCTATGGCTGCACCGCGATTATGTATGGAGCCACTGCCGTAAGGATTCCCTACGTAACCTGGATTAGGGTATATCTCCCACATCTTCTTCTGCACAGATAGTGGCCTGTAGCAATCATAGAGTTTAATCATATACCCTAACTCACAGAAATGGTTATTTGCCGCTACAAGCGCTTCGGCTACTTCTGGAATGAGTAAACATTGTACACAATCATACACCGTTTGCTTTAAAAAATTATTATCTGTCGCATAACGTATATCGTATGCAAAAGTGGAGTCAAACTGTTTTATATTTACCAGCGGACTTTCATCATCACTTTGGAAGGTTAGAAAAAAAAGGGCCGATACTACTAAAAAAAGCGTGCGATACATTCTCATACTGGAAAATTACGATTAATTTGGTTTTTTTCACGCTTTCGCGAAAGCGTAATTTCATAATACTACATCTTACATGATAGATTTACCTCAAATAAAGACAAAGAGACTTGCAGTACACCTCACTACAAATGCCGAAAAGCTTGTAAAACAAGGACACCCGTGGATTTTTGAAAATAGTATAGCAAAGCTTAACAAAGCAGGAAGTTCTGGCGACATTGCCATTTTTTTTGATAATCGATCTGATAAAGTGTTTGGAATAGGATTGTATGATCCAGATTCTCCTATAAAAATAAAGGTTCTCAGTAATGTGCCTGCAACCATAAATGAGGAGTTTTTTAAAACTAGAATAAAGGAAGCATTCTCCTTGAGAAAACAGCTATTGAGAACAAATACCAATAGTTATCGTCTCATTTTTGGAGAGAATGATGGTTTCCCAGGACTCATTGCAGATGTTTATAATGATGTCATTGTTGTAAAAATTTACAGCGCTATCTGGTTTCCATATCTTGAAGAAATATTACCTGAGCTTATTGAAACCTCAAAAGCAAATACGATGGTATTGCGCTTAAGTCGCAATGTTGCAAAAGGTAAATCACATGGACTTACGGATGGACAAGTGATCTATGGAACCCTCAAAAAAGAAGTAGTTCGTTTTGTGGAACACGGTGTGAAATTTTCGGCAAACGTTATTCATGGGCATAAAACAGGATATTTTTTAGATCACCGCAACAATAGAAAAAGAGTAGGAGACATGGCAAAAGGTAAGACTGTGCTAGATGTCTTTAGTTATGCAGGAGGATTCTCTGTTCATGCACTTGCCGGAGGAGCAACACAGGTATTGAGTCTTGATATAAGTGCACAGGCGTTACAAGTTGCGTTAGAAAATGGTAAGCTCAATAAGCATTCAGGTAAGCATAAAATTCTTGCAATAGATGCATTTGAAGGCTTGCAGCAACTTATAGATGAAGGGGAGAAGTATGATATCGTTGTGATAGATCCACCAAGTTTTGCAAAGAGCGCAAAGGAAGTAAATACAGCTAGAAATAGTTATGCTAGACTTGCTCAATTAGGAACCAAACTAACAGCCAAAAAAGGGATGCTCGTATTAGCTTCTTGCTCTTCTAGAGTAGAAGCAGAGGCATTTTTTGATATCTGTGAGCTTAATATAAAAAAGGCAGATCGCAAGTTTACGGTTGAAGGTAAAACCTACCATGATAGCGATCACCCTATTAGTTTTCCTGAGGGAGCATATCTTAAGTGTGGTTATTATAGATTAAATTAATTAAGGTTATGGTTTTGAGATTGTTAGTGCTAGTTATTTGTTGCTGTTTTTTCTCTTGTAAAAAGGAGAAACCTCTGGTGCAAACAAGTATTGAGAATCTTGTTCTTATGCCGATCCCTGATCAAGTAGTTCCAGGTAATTATGGTTTTCTATTTGATCAAGAAACCGTAGTAACCAGCGACACGCTGCCAGAAATTAAAGCGATAGCTTTCCAGTTTAAAAAATTATTAAAGAATACAGCTTTTCCATTAATGAAGAGTGATGATGAGATAAAGCAAAACGTTATTTCCTTTGATATGGTGTCTAGTGATAGTATTTTTTCTCCAGAGGGATATGTGCTGGAGGTAGATAATAATAGGTTGTCACTTGCTGGATCTACACCTAGTGGCGTGTTTAGAGGTATGCAAACCTTATTGCAAATATTACCAGATTTACTTATTGCAGGAGAGCAGATCGATAGTCTCGTAATCCCAGGAATAAAAATTGTAGATGCTCCGCAGTACGAATATAGAGGCATGATGCTAGATGTTGCACGTCACTTTTTTACTGTAGATGAAGTAAAGCGTCTCATTGATCAAATGGCCTTTTATAAACTTAACAAGCTTCATTTACATCTGTCAGATGATCAAGGGTGGCGTATAGAGATCAAATCTTGGCCTAAGCTTACAGAAATAGGAGGTAGCTCATCTGTACGTGGAGAACGTTCAGGATTTTATACTCAAGAAGATTATAAATCCATAGTAGCGTATGCACAATCAAAGTTTATTGCAGTTATACCAGAGATTGATATGCCTGGACATACCAATGCAGCACTAGCGTCATATCCAGAACTCAATTGCAATGGCAAAGCTACTAGCTTGTATAAAGGGATGCGTGTAGGTTTTAGCACTTTATGTGTAGATAAGGATATCACATATACCTTTGTAGATGATGTAATAAGGGAAGTGGCAGCGATGACCCCTGGGCCTTATATCCATCTGGGTGGAGATGAATCTCATGTCACTTCAAAAAAGGATTATAATATATTTCTCAATAAAGTTTTTCCTATAGTCAAGAAGTACAATAAAAAAGTGATAGGCTGGGAAGAGATAGAAAGTGCTGGTGTAGATAGCACGTACGTAGTACAACACTGGCAAAGAACCACTACAGCATCCCGAGGCCTTGCACAAGGCGCAAAAGTAATTTTATCTCCTGCAAAGCGTATGTATCTAGATATGAAATATACTAAGGAGTCACCTATAGGGCTTACTTGGGCAGGAACGGTTGAGGTAGATAGCGCTTATATCTGGAATCCATCACAAATTTTTAAGGATGTACCGCCATCACAGGTACTGGGTGTTGAATCTCCTCTGTGGTCTGAGACCATAAAATCATCTAAGGATATTGAATATCTTGCTTTTCCAAGGCTCATAGGTCACGCCGAGTTAGGCTGGAGTAAACCCGGTAATTATAATTGGGATTCCTATAAGAGGCGATTAAATAAACATTATAATAGGATGAATATCTTAGGAATAAACTATTATAAATCCCCAGAACTTGAAACTAAAATTAAGCTGTAGTCTTTTTAATCTTATATTCTTTTTGCTGTTCTACAGCCCAATCTACTGCTTCCTTTAAATCAAAGAATTTTTTAATTTTAGATTTAAAAAAGAGACGTTCTATTAATATGTCGGATTTTTCTTGTGTGCTGTAAGAAACCACAGCAAACGCACTTATGGAATTACGAGCTTTAAAAAACTTGAGCCAGTCTTGAGGAATTAATGAGTAAGAATGCACACGATTTGATATGTATGCTACTTTATTATTCTTTCCATAATGACCTTCTGCTAAGCGAATGACGTCTTGAGCCGTTTCCCAGTCAAAAAGGATACCTTCTTTAATTTCTGAGATAATCAAATCTTCAAAGAAATAGAAAGTTCCCGATTTTAAGATGTAAACATCTTCTAATACATTATTAATGTTGGATTCTGATACTAGCATTCTGTAAAGATAATTTATCTTATAAAAAATTAGTAACAGTACCCCTCTTGAAAAGCGACACTCTATAAAACGCTCTTAAATAACGGTTAAGTGTTTAAAATAGCTATTTTAAAATATTATTCACAACCACTAGTGAATCCTGTAGCATCAAAGGAGGTTTGTACTATGCCATCTTGGTTTCCGTTTATTACTTGAATGACAAGATTATTCATGCCGCTTCCATCTCGTTTTGGGCTGCAATATTCAAACAAGTAAAAGCTATTTGCTTGTCCCGCTACACCATTAGATATATCATTAAATACAGTCTCAAGCTCTGTCGCATTTGATGCAAAAACACTTTCTGTTTGTCCTATTTTTGAAAGTACATCTTCGTCAATTTCAGACCCTAGACCTATGGTAAAAAAGTTGATGTCGTCATCTGCATCATTTACGGCTGTGATTGCTTCCTCTTCTGTAAATCTTGCTGCTTGATCTGTTCCATCTGTAAAGAGTACTACAGACACAGCTGCAAATAATTCTTCATTCTCACTACTATCAATAATGTGCTGTGCGATATCCGTAGCTTTTATAACAGCTCCATATAAATCTGTAGATGGATCGTTACTTATATCTTCTGTAATTCCATTAATTGCTTCTTGAAGCATTGTCGCACTTGTGGTAAGTGGTTGTAGTTCATGAAGGATATTTTCTCCATCAAACCAGTAAATAGCCATTTTAAATGATGCTGTAGGGATTGAGGGCATTACATTTGATATAAAGCTACTAGAAGCTTGTTTCAATTCTTGTAAACTCGTACTTAGTACACTATTGCTCAAATCAAGAACCAGCAAGGTATTATTAGAAAAAATCTGTGCATTAGGAGAGATTGTACTTGAAGCCTCGGAGTTTGAAATTTCATTGTAACAGTCATCATTACGTCCTTGCTCAAAAATTGTAAAATTAGAAGGTGTTAATCCTGCTACCGGACTGCCATCATTACCGTTTACTTTAAAAAATACAGATACCTTAGAAGGTAGTGTAGTAAAAGACTCTTGTATGGTAATGTTAAACTCTTGATTACCTAGATTGAGACAATCAATATTTGCAGCGCTATTTCCATCATCATCTCTTGAGCTACAAGAAAAAGATAAAGCGGCTATAATTAAAATTGCAAGTAGTGCACGTGTGTTCATACTAATTTGATAGTTTGATGTGATAAGAACGTCTAGCATTTCATTTTATTTTTTGATAGGTTGTAATGAATAAGAAATTTTACCAACTGATAGTTAGACATATAAAATTCAAATATTTTATCTTTGAAGAGATTAGGTTATTATTACGCTTTCGCGAAAGCATAACTTTAAGATTACTGGCACACTTTATGGTAATTGTACAAATAAGTCATAATTCATGAATGTAACGTTGAATCATCTATAATTTTGAAAACTATTTTTTCCATATCAATTAGAGGGCTATTTTTAGTGGGGTTGACCATGATATCATTAAGTATACAAGCGCAAATAGATGCGCCTAGTGCTTCTATAGAGATCAAAGGGAAACAACCTAATGAGGCGCCGGCACCAGTATTTGTCTTACCTACAGCTCAAGAAAAAAGTGGTGACATACAGAGTGGATCTCTTATTTTTAAGAGCAAAATAAAACTTTCTGATCCTTTTAAATCAAACGAGAAAAGGGAGATAAATTTTATGGAAGGCACAGACTTTTCCGAAAAAACATACACAGCTCTTGAGAATAAGATGAATAATTCTCAAGAAAAAGATAGAGAAAAACTACGCCCAGAATATTTTAGAGATCAATTCCTAGGTGATTTTAAAAGTGGTTCTAAATTTGTAAACTTCACTTACAGAGATCATGGTGCTGTAGATGGAGATCTAGTAAGTGTAAGTGTAAACGATACCATTGTACATCCTAGAATTTTTCTTGAAGGTGAGTTTCAAGGGTTTTATCTAGATCTCAAGAAGGGATTTAACAAAATAGAAATAAAAGCACTCAATCAAGGCTCGGTAGGAGCAAATACTGCGCAGTTTGTGATGTATGATGATATGAAAAAAGTAATTTCTTCAAATACTTGGTTTCTAGCATCTGGCTATACAGCAACCATTGTCATTGTAAAAGAAAACGACTAGTCTACGCTTCCTCAAAAGACTGCATCGATACTAGTTTGTGGTACATTCCTTTTTTATCCATAAGCGCTTGATGTTTTCCTTGCTCTACAATCTCTCCTTTTTGCATCACTACAATCTCATCTGCATTTTGAATCGTAGAAAGTCTGTGCGCAATTACAATAGACGTTCTATTTTTCATCATATTTTCAAGTGCCTTTTGCACGAGACGCTCACTTTCTGTGTCTAGTGCTGAGGTAGCCTCATCTAGAATCATGATAGGCGGGTTTTTAAGAACCGCTCTAGCAATAGAGAGACGCTGCTTTTGCCCGCCACTCAATTTATTACCACTGTCACCTATGTTTGTATCAAGTCCTTTAGGAAGGTCTTTTACAAACTCCCAAGCATTTGCAATCTTAAGGGCAGCTATGATTTCTTGATCTGTGGCATGTTCTTTACCTAGATTGATATTGTTACGTATGGTATCGTTAAATAGTATTGCATCTTGAGTCACTAACCCCATGAGGTTACGTAATGACTTTTTTGTAATATCCCTTATATCTGTATCATCTATTTTTATGCTTCCTTTATTAACATCATAAAAACGAGTAACTAGATTTGCAATGGTACTTTTTCCAGAACCTGACTGACCTACAAGTGCCACGGTATATCCTTTCTTAACGTGAAGCGTGAAGTTTTTGAGTACACTATCATTATCATATTTAAATGAGATATCTTCTATAAGTACGCTCTTGTCAAAAGAATTTTTGATGATGGCGTCATGATTATCTTTTATAGTTGTCTCCGTTTCTAATACCTCAAGTATGCGCGCAGCAGCAGCGTCTCCTTTTTTAACTGAATAACTAGCTTTTGCAATAGATTTTGCAGGAGTTAAAATTTGATAGGCTAGTCCCATGTACACGATAAATTGAGCCCCATCCAAGCCGCCAGAACCATCTAATACCATATTACCACCATACCATAATAAAATTCCGATAACTGTAATCCCTAAAAACTCACTTACGGGAGAAGCTAGATTTTGCCTATGAGTAAGAACATTGTTGTATTTCTCAAAATTACTAGTAGAGGCTTGAAATTTACTTTCCATCCTGTCTTCTGCTGCAAATCCTTTTATAATCTTAAGATTAGCTAGTGTTTCCTCTACAAGAGACAAAAAATATCCCTGTTCTGTCTGTACTTGACCTGACTTCTTTTTAAGGCTTTTTCCAATCTTAGAGATTATAAATCCAGCTATAGGAATAAAAATAAAAACAAAGAGGGTAAGTTTTGCACTCATAAATAACATAGTACCTATTGCAAAAAGAATAGTAAGCGGTTCTCTTATAAAGAGCTCTAGTATCGATAAAAAAGAATGTTGCACTTCAAGAACATCAGACGTGATTCTTGCAATAGTATCTCCTTTTCTTTTTTCTGAGTAGAAACTCAAATTAAGGTTGACGATACGGTTGTACATCTTATTACGGATGTCTTTAAGAACTCCATTCCTAAGATAGGTGATGAAGTAATTTGCTAAGTATCCAAATATGTTTTTTAATAAAAAGGTCACAATTACAAGCCCTACCATGATACCTAATACATAAATGTCTCCGTGCAGATCAGTTTGCGTATTGATAAAATAGTTAAGAGAATCGTCTAGAAAACTTTTAAAACTGCCAGAAGATTCAAGGGTAGGTTTTATTCTCACAGGGTCTACTTGTTTAAGTAGCACTGTAAGCATAGGTATAAGTGAAACGAAAGCTAGCGTACCAAAAAGAGCATATAAAATATTAAATAAAATATTTAAAAATCCATATTTCTTATAAGGAATGGCAAACTTGAGAATCTTCTTAAAATATTCCATAGGAGGTTTCCGCTTGCGCGAACTATTGAGTTGTTTAAACGCCTAGTGCATTTTTTATTCCAGCGAGACGTTTGTCTAAAGAAGCAGCAACTGTGTCATACGCACTTAACGAAGCTAGAGGAGCATGTACACTTATGTAAAACTTTACTTTAGGTTCTGTGCCACTTGGTCTTGCAGCAACTTTGCTACCATCTTCTGTATAAAAAATAAGTACATTAGATTTAGGAATGTCAATAGAAGTGGTCTTTCCCGTAAGCAGGTCGCGACTAGTAGAAGATTGATAATCTTCTACACGTATTACGTTACTTCCATTAATTTCTTTCATAGGCTCTAGACGAAGGTCTTTGAGCATTTGTTTTATTTCTGCAGCTCCAGATTGTCCCTTTTTTACAAGGGCAATTAGTGATTCTTTATAAAAACCATGCTTTACGTAGAGTGACTTTAGTTTTTCAAAAAGTGTTTGTCCTTCTTCTTTTGCTTGTGCAGCGATGGTACAAGCAAGTAGGGTAGCGGTTACCGCATCTTTATCTCTTACAAAATCACCCACCATGTATCCAAAACTTTCTTCACCACCACCTATAAAGTGCTGGTTAGGATAATCTTCAATCATTTTGGCAATCCACTTAAAGCCTGTAAGTCCCGTTTTACATTCTACATCATAAGCTGCAGCAAGTGTATCCATCATAGGTGTAGAAACGATGGTGCTTCCTATAAATGGTGATGGGTGTTGATCTGCGCTTTCGCGAAAGCGTTCTAATAAATAATCTGTCATTAAGATCATGGTTTGATTACCGTTTAAGATAGTAAGCTTCCCATCATCTCCTCGTACTGCAATCCCTAGACGATCACAATCTGGATCTGTACCTATAACAATATCTGCGTTTTTTTCTTCACCAAGTTCAAGTGCCATTTTAAGAGCAGCTGTTTCTTCTGGATTAGGAGAAACAACGGTAGGGAAGTTGCCATCTGGAACTTCTTGCTCTTTTACAATATGAAGATTTGTGAATCCTGCTTGTCTCAATGTGTCTGGAACGAGCGTGATAGAGGTGCCGTGTAATGAAGTAAAAACAATGCTAAGGTCTTTTTTTGTATCCTTATTAAGGTCAAAGGAAACATTTGCAATACTAGCAGCTATAAAAGCGTTGTCTACTTCTTTATCCACAAGCTGTATAAGGGATTCATCTCCTTTAAATTTTATATCACTAAAATCTAGAGACTCAATGGTAGCCACCACTGCATCATCATGCGGTGGTACTAGCTGTCCACCATCTTCCCAGTATACTTTATACCCATTATATTCTGGCGGGTTGTGGCTTGCTGTAAGTACAATACCGCACTGGCAATCTAGATGGCGCACTGCAAAGCTAAGCTCTGGAGTAGGTCTCAGGTCAGAAAATAAGAACACTTTAATCCCATTTGCCGAAAATACATTTGCAACCACTTGAGCAAGTTCTTTACTATTATGACGGCAGTCATAAGCAATAGCAACCTTTACTTTTTTATCAGGAAACTGTTTGTGTAGATAGTCAGATAGACCTTGGGTGTTTTTACCTAAAGTATATTTGTTAATTCTGTTAGTTCCAGCTCCCATGATACCGCGCATACCGCCAGTACCAAATTCTAGATTTTTATAGAAACTATCTGCCAGCTCCTCTGGATTGTGAGCAATATTTTCTGTAATAGCATGCTGTGTTTCCTCATCAAAGGTCTCTGTGAGCCATGCATTTGCTTTTTCTAAAATAGCGGGATCGTGGTATACCATAAGAATATGTGTTGTTTACTAACAAAAATACAATTTTGTTATAGTTTATAATACTTGAAACGAGAGATGTCTATGCGCAAGTACGTTGTTATAAAATCTCTTTAATAGTATATCTCTTTTTATCTCGCTTTGATCTTAAAATAAGTTCGCCTAGAAAGCCAGCAATAAATAATTGAATACCCATAAGCATGGCAACTAGTGAGATATAAAACTGCGGTCTTTCTGTAATAAGCCTGCTAGCTCTATGAAAGAACATTTTGTCTATACCTAAATATCCGGCAAAGCCAAATCCTATAACAAACATGAGTACACCTAGTGCTCCAAAAAGGTGCATAGGTCTCTTTCCAAAGCTTCCTAAAAACCAGATGGTGAGTAAATCTAAGAAGCCATTCAAAAAGCGTTCCATGCCAAATTTAGTCTCTCCATATTTACGAGCTTGATGCTGTACTACTTTCTCACCTATGTTGCTAAAACCTGCATTTTTAGCAAGTACAGGGATGTAGCGGTGCATCTCACCATAAACATCTACGGTTTTAATCACCTCTTTTTTATAAGCCTTGAGACCACAATTAAAGTCATGTAGTTTGAGACCACTAGTTTTTCTAGCAGCGGCATTAAAGAGTTTGCTAGGGAGGTTTTTTGCAATCACAGAGTCGTAGCGCTTTTTTTTCCATCCTGAGACTAGGTCATACTTATCTTCCGTGATCATGCGGTATAAGTCTGGGATCTCTTCTGGATTGTCTTGTAAATCTGCATCCATAGTAATAATTACATCACCTTCGGCAGCTTCAAAACCTGCGTGTAAGGCTTGGGATTTACCATAGTTACGGTTAAAACGAATTCCTTTGATGTTATCACGCTTTCGCGAAAGCGTATCTATTACCTCCCACGAAGCATCTGTGCTACCATCATCTATAAATAGGATTTCATAAGAAAAACCATTGGTTTCCAAGGTTTCTGAAATCCAATGGTGTAGTTCTTTAAGTGATTCTTCCTCGTTAAGTAGAGGTATGACAACAGATATTTGCATTATCCTAATTCTTCTTTTTTCTTTTTCATAGATAGAGCAGCTATAAGACCGAGGATACCACAAAACAATACTGTAAAAGCGTATTGGAGTGTTATGTTCTTAATAGAGTATGAATCTTCTAATGCTGCTTGTTCCATTGCTTTTTCAATTTCTGATTCTGGAGCTCCAAAGCGTCTCATGATTTCTTCAGTCTTTTCAAGGCCTATTTCCTTGAGCATTTCGGCAGCTTCAAGATCAATAAAATTAAATAGAACATATAAAAAAATCATTGGTAGTAGTAATCCTATGGCCACAGGTATCAAATATGCAGAAAATGCTTCTCTAAAAGATATGTAACCATCTTGTAACCCCTTGCATTTAGCTGTCGTAACAAAACCTAAAACTATAAGAGCAATGATAATGGTTAGCCCAAACCAAAAGTTAGTTAATAGTTCGACATTAATAACGTAGCAAATTACGTACAATAGTATAATGGTAATACCAGCAATAAAGCCATTCTTTAATGCTATTGATTTAATTGTATTATTCATAATAATGGTCGTTGTGATTATGGTCAGTTAGTACACAAATATACAATATCGTTACACCGAGCGTAGAAAAATCGTAACTTCGTGAAATAGGTGATATTTATTTTAAAAAATAGTTGCTCATTTTTAAAATTTATGTAAATTTGCACCTCGAAAAATAGAATAATTTTTAAGTACGATTATAATGAAAGCAGATATACACCCAGAAAATTTTAGAGTAGTAGCATTTAAAGACATGTCTAATGAAGAGGTGTTCTTAACGAAGTCTGCTGCAGATACTAAAGAAACTATTGAAATCGAAGGAACTGAGTATCCTTTAATAAAATTAGAAATCTCTAGAACTTCACATCCATTTTATACAGGTAAAGCTAAGCTTGTTGATACCGCTGGACGTATTGATAAGTTCAAAAACAAATACGCTAAGTTCAAGAAGTAATTTCTTGTTCTTATCAAGTACAAAGCCTCCTTTTATGGGAGGCTTTTTTTGTTTGTTATAATTCATGTTTAAAAGCTGTTTGTTTTTCTAATATAAGCTGGTACTGAGTCTATTAACCATTCATGTAAATAGCAGTACGTTGCTTGTCACTTCATTTTATAAGGAGTTAAGATCAAGCACGAATCAATAGTACTCGTAGCGCATATTGTAATGCTTCTAGTTATTAAGATATTTTCTACATATTTTTATAGAATCTGTAATTATTAAAGGAGTGATAAACCACTACAAATCCTTAAATTTGCATCCTTTACAATAGCAGATACCTATGTTTGATAATTTAAGTGATAAGTTAGATAAAGCCCTACACGTACTCAAAGGTCACGGTAGCATTACGGAAGTAAACGTTGCAGAGACACTTAAAGAAGTGCGTCGTGCTCTTATAGATGCAGATGTTAACTTTAAGACTGCAAAGGAATTTACAAACCGTGTTAAAGTAAAAGCGTTAGGATCTGATGTATTAACTACCTTACAGCCAGGGCAGTTAATGGTGAAGCTTGTAAAAGATGAGCTTACAGAATTAATGGGAGGTGATGCAGCAGGGATTAATCTTTCTGGTACTCCATCTATCATATTAATGTCAGGGTTACAAGGTTCTGGTAAGACAACCTTCTCAGGTAAGCTTGCAAACTTCCTTAAAACAAAAAAAACAAAGAAACCTTTATTAGTAGCCTGTGATGTTTATCGTCCAGCAGCTATTGACCAGCTACACGTAGTAGGAGATCAGATTAAGGTAGATGTATATTCTGATCGTGATGAGAAGAACCCTGTAAAGATTGCTCAAGATGGTATCGCTTTTGCAAAAGCAAACGGTCACAACGTGGTAATTATTGATACAGCGGGTCGTCTTGCTGTAGATGAGGTGATGATGAAAGAAATTGCAGATGTTCATGCTGCAATACAACCACAAGAAACACTTTTTGTAGTAGACTCGATGACTGGGCAAGATGCTGTAAACACAGCAAAAGCCTTTAATGATATCCTTAACTTTGATGGTGTAATTCTCACAAAGCTTGATGGCGATACCAGAGGTGGAGCAGCAATCTCCATTAAATCTGTAGTAGATAAGCCTATTAAGTTTATAGGTACTGGAGAAAAAATGGAAGCGATAGATATATTCTATCCTTCACGTATGGCAGATCGTATTCTTGGAATGGGAGATGTTGTATCCCTTGTAGAGAGAGCACAAGAGCAGTTTGATGAGGAAGAAGCTAGAAAGCTTCAAAAGAAGATTGCAAAAAACCAATTTGGTTTTGACGATTTCTTAAAGCAAATACAGCAAGTAAAGAAAATGGGTAACATGAAGGACCTTATGGGAATGATCCCAGGTGCTGGAAAAATGCTCAAAGATGTAGACATAGATGACGATGCTTTCAAGCATATAGAAGCGATTATTCACTCCATGACGCCTGGCGAGCGAGAAAACCCTACTACGATTAATGCAAGTCGTAAAAAGCGCATAGGCAAAGGTTCTGGAACTTCTGTACAACAAGTAAATCAATTACTCAAGCAATTTAATCAAATGAGTAAAATGATGAAAATGATGCAAGGAGGCGGAGGCCGCAAGATGATGCAGATGATGAATCAAATGAAATAACAATATCCTTAAAAGACACCCATAACGGGTGTCTTTTTAATTTATATGAAACAAACTAAACCATAACGATATTACCTATGACTATTCTGGACGGGAAGAAAACTTCAAACGACATTAAAAACGAAATCAAAGCCGAGGTTGGTAAAATGAAAGCAAACGGTGAGAAAGTTCCTCATCTGGCTGCAGTAATTGTAGGTAATGACGGTGCTTCTCTTACGTATGTAGGGAGCAAAGTGCGCGCCTGTGAGCGTGTAGGTTTTGAGTCTACCATGGTGCGACTTACAAATACTACGAGTGAGATAGAGCTGCTGGATAAAATAGAAGAGCTTAATCAAAATGATGATATAGACGGTTTTATAGTGCAGTTACCATTACCTCCTCAAATCGATACTCAAAAAGTATTACTAGCAGTAGATCCAGATAAGGATGTAGATGGTTTTCACCCTACAAACTTTGGAAAAATGTCTCTCGATATGAGTACGTTTATACCTGCAACGCCATTTGGAATACTTGAACTTATGGATCGCTATGGTGTAGAGACAAAGGGAAAGCATACAGTAGTTATAGGACGTAGCCACATTGTAGGTAGACCTATGAGTATATTAATGGGACGCAAAGGGTTTCCAGGAAACTCTACCGTTACCTTAACACATAGTCATACTAAGAATATTACTCAAATTACATCCCAAGCAGATATTATTATTACCGCACTAGGAGTTCCAGGTTTTCTTAAAGCCGAAATGGTAAAAGATGGAGCTGTTATTATAGATGTAGGAATAACACGTGTACCAGATGAAACTCGTGAGAGAGGTTATTATATTACTGGAGATGTAGACTTTGAGCCTGTAAGTAAAAAGGCAAGTTTTATCACGCCAGTACCAGGTGGAGTAGGACCTATGACTATTGCTATGTTACTTAAAAATACATTACTAGCACGTGAACGTCACAGAGCAATGTCTAAGAAAAAATAATTAAACATGTCTCGCTGCTCCTAAGAAAATAGGAATTTCGATGATAAGCATGGTCACGATACCTAAGATTGTAATCATCCATTTTATCGTTTACCTACTATGCTAGACCATCTATATAGAACTATTGTTGCAGTATCTAGAATCATAGAAATTCTAGCAATGGAAGATGCGTTCCTGCTTAAAGTATCGTAATTTGCATAGTAGCGCAGTGCGGTACATATACTAATAAAACAGCCCAGAGTGATTAAATTCACTTTGGGCTGTTTTTTTTGTGATTAAAGTTCAGATTACTTAGTAACAATAACATCTGTAAAGTAGAGTCTAAAACTACCATCCTCACTTTTGTGATCTGTAGCTATAGAGAGCCCCTCGATGTTTTTGTATCCTTCAAAAGTTGTAATCATAGAAGGTTCTGTAGCATTTCCTTTTCTAAAAACCCATTCGGTAATTACATAATCATCGCCATAGTAAAAGTCGTAAGCATCTCCTGGTGTATAACCTCCTTCTTCTCCATAAAGAAGAGTGAGTTTTTTAGTTTGCTTTCGCGAAAGCGGGCTCATCACACTATCTGTTAACTTTATTGAAGTTCCTTCATCCCAAACAAGTTGATAAGGGGCGAGAAGCCAGTATTTATCATTTATAAATCCTTGGTCTGCTTGCATAGATATGCTGTCTACGGTAGCGCGATTATAAGAAATGGTGTCTCCAGCAGCAATCATAGTAACATCATTTGAGGCTGGTTTCCAAGACCATGAGCGACTTGCTACTGTGTTTCCATCACGATCTACATTAAATGTAAAGTCAAGTTGTTTTACATCTTTCCAGTTTCCTAATCCGTTTGCATAAGCAATCTTTTCTGCTTCTGTGGTGGGTGTGAATGTAGTTTCAACTTCTGGATTAGCACTCTCTGTAGTTGCGTTATTCTTGTCTTTACAACCTAGTATCACTAGTGAAGATGCAAGAAGAATTGAATATAGTTTCATAGTGGTTATATTTATGATGCAAAAATAACCAAAAAAAAGCCCTGTACGTGATGATACAGGGCTTTGCTAGTTGTAAATATATGTTATTGTACTACAAGAACATTATCTGTAGCAGTCTTGTTGAGAGGGCAAAAATATACATATTCACCTTTTGCAAGTTTTGTAACGTTAGAAGTTCCTGTTGTATTGTTAGGCACGACAGCAGTTACGTAAGCTGTTTTAATATGATTTTCTGGGTTAGAAATATCTTTTCCTTTAGGGACTAAAACAAATCCTACATCTGTACCTACGTTGTTATTTGCTATAGAAAATGTGTAAGTTCCTTCACTTACTACTATTTGCTTTTGTGTAAACTCTCCTTTAGTTTGCTCTAAAGCAATTACTTTATTAGGGCTCTCCTTCATCATTTTTTCTTGTGCTTGAGCAGAGAATGTTACTGTTAAGATAAGTACGAAAATTGAAATTATTTTTTTCATTGTAGTTTAATTTGGATGTAATTATATTTTTAAAATCAGTGTAGTATGTTCAAGCTGGTTATAGTGATCACTAAAGCTTTACCTGTTGAACTACTTATGGGCAGTTGGACGTAGCTTTATGGTGAGGCTTACACTTCATGTAATTTTATTTACATTTTTTTAGTAATTACCTGATAGATAGCTAGTAGTAATATTATTTTATGATGCTCCATATCAAAAATCATCATTAGCCTGCCATTGAGTAGGTAGTTAAGCTCATTTTAAGACGTATTATCTACCCTACTTGTATATAGGTATGATATATTACGTAAAAAGCTTTTTAACGTTACGAATAAGACACAAAAAAGCCTTTCCAAAATGGAAAGGCTCTGCTATTGTTAAAAGCTTATAGATTATTAATCTACTGCATCTTCTACATCATCTACTACATTCTCTACTGCATCTCCTACTTTTTCACCTGTAGATTTTTCTCTACAGCTTGATATTGAGATTGTGAATAATGCGATTGCTGCTAGTGTTAAAAATTTTTTAGTCATTGTTTTATAGTTTATTGATTAATTTGTTTTTATAACTTTTTTCCAGTTGCTAGTCTGTAGAGAATACCTACTATGGCCAATACAAGTAAGATATGAATTAAACTTCCTACTGCATCTCCAAAGCCAAAGTAACCTACGAGCCAACCTATAATTAAAAGTACTACAATAAGCGATAAAATATCTCTCATAACAATTGGTTTTATAGTTGTTCAATGTTAAAAGTAGGTGGATTGCCGAAATCCAGATGTTTGCTTAACGATATTTAACAAGGTAATCTTAATATATTGACAATTTCCCTGAAGACGTTAGGAAAGTTTATCGTGCTAGTTCTGATTAGTCAACTGTAACGACCACTTTTTAACTCCTATCTCAAGCTTATGAGCTGTATGTGCTAGTTGTTGTGCACTATGACAGCGATTGCGGTAAAGGACTTCGAGTTTATTACAAAGTTTGGAAAGTTGGTTTACGCGCTCTTCTATATTTTTTTGAAAGTACATTTTTTTCGAATAATCGGCTGTGATAACAGCTTCGGCAATATGCATAGGAAGTGATAATGCTTGAGAAGAAATATATTCAGAGATATTTTTGGCAAGTTCTTTTTCTCTGGGGCAGTCTAATAAATGATCAATGGAATTTACTGGAGATAGCTTTCGCGAAAGCGTAAAAAAAGCCATAGCCTCTTTATATAAAGAGCAGTACTTCATATCAAAAGTTCGTTTAGATTTTTGCACAACTTTAATCACTACGTAAAAATACATGCTCTAGTGTTATTGTAAATTTAACTTTTAAAGCATAATAGCATATTTGCTTTAATATTATTATATTTTTGATCCTAAAATTTAATTATTATGGTAGATACTCTTAATAATCGTATTTTGAAATGCTTACAAGAAAATGCCAGGCAGTCTAATACGGCAATAGCACGACAGGTAGGTATAAGCTCTCCCGCAGTGGGGGAACGTATAAGAAAGATGGAAGATGCTGGAATAATATTAGGTTATAAAGCAGAGGTTTCTGAAGAGGCACTAGGTTATCAATTAAAAGCTATTATCACGATAAGGGCTTTTATGGGTAAGTTGAAGCCTTTTTTAGAAAATGTAAAAGGATGGGATGAGGTTGTAAATTGCTACCGTATTACAGGAAACGAGAATATTGTCATGGAGGTAGTGCTACGCAATCAAAAGCATCTTGAGCAGTTTATAGATAGAGTGATTGTTTATGGTGAGTCAAAGACTCAAATTGTACTGTCACATGTAGTTGCCCAAAACCCTATACTTAAGTGATAGTAGCGATTAGATAGATATATCTTCATCATCCCAGTCATCATTATTATCTAATCCATTTAAGAATGACTCTACATCGATATCTTTTATTCTTGACCCACCATCAGTATGGGTAATTACTGGATTAAATAAGCCCCATGTATCATTAATATATTGTGAGGAATTAAAGGTTTGTACCCATTGTAAAAAAATAGATCTTAGGGTTTCAATAGCTTCTGCTAGTACATCGAGGTATTCTTTGTCTTGATAGCCAGAGGTAAGCAACCCTTTTGAGTCTTGAATGAGCTCTCTAGCAGCTTTTCTCACTAGGGTTGCATTCTCCATCTTGAGATCATAAAGATCTACTCCATGTGCTGCGGCAATTGCAGAGGGAATCAGGATTGCATTTTCCATCATTTGTTGTGTATAGGGCTGTCTAGGGGTAGACTTAAGTTGTGAGCTCGAGTTTTGATCTCCTAGTTTTATCCCTTCTACAATATGCTCTACAAGATGTAGAATTACCACACTCTGTCTAAAAATAGGAAGCGTACACCATTCATCTATGCCGCGTTCATACCGATTATTTACATCTTCAATCATGCTTTTCTATAATGAGGAGAGTTATCCACTCGAGAGTTTTTATAATAGATTAAAAGTAGGTGTTTTTTTGATACATAGGTGCGATGACGATTTTATTTATAGACGTATCATATTATTGCAACATATTATCCTAACTAGTGATAGCAGCTTAATAGATTACGTTTTTTATAAAATTGAGCTCCCTATTAGCCATAATAACATCGGGTATTTATCATTATAAAAATAATACACATATTTCTGCTTTTGTGTTTATAGGTACTCTATATAATTATACTATTTTTGTTTATGCAAAATAACGTCCTCATATTAGACTTCGGGTCTCAATACACGCAGTTAATAGCACGTAGAGTGCGAGAATTAAACATTTACTGTGAGATAAAACCATTTAATAATCTACCTAAAGATCTTTCTTCTTATAAAGCGGTCATCCTTTCTGGATCACCACATTCTGTAAGGGCTGGCGATGCTCCGCATCCGGACCTTTCAGAAATAAAAGGTAAAAAACCTCTTCTAGGAGTGTGCTATGGAGCGCAATACCTAGCTCATTTTTATGATGGTGAGGTGGGGCAATCTAATACTCGTGAGTATGGACGAGCAAAACTCTCTGTAGTAGACGAAGGAGAACTTTTCTTAGAAGGTGTTTCTGTAGGCAGCCAGGTGTGGATGAGTCATAGTGATACCATAAAGAAATTACCAGCAGGAGCAAAACGTATTGCATCTACTCATGATGTAGAAAACGCTGGATATAAACTTGAGGGAGAAGAAACTTATGGAATACAGTTTCACCCAGAAGTATATCACTCCACAGATGGAAAACAAATTCTAGAAAATTTTTTAGTAAAAATTGCAGGAGTTGCACAAACATGGACTCCAGATGCCTTTGTAGATACTACAGTTGCAGATTTAAAAGCAAAGCTTAAGGATGATCGTGTGATTTTAGGACTTTCTGGCGGTGTAGATAGTACGGTTGCTGCCACTTTATTACATAAAGCAATAGGTAAGAACCTGTATTGCATTTTTGTTAATAATGGATTGTTACGCAAAGATGAGTATACCCAGGTGCTTAAGCAATATGAAGGTATGGGTCTTAATGTAAAGGGTGTAGATGCTTCGGCACGTTTCTTAGATGCGCTTGAAGGAGAGAGTGATCCAGAGACTAAGCGCAAAGCTATAGGACGCGTCTTTGTAGAAGTATTTGATGATGAGAGTAAACTGGTAGAAAATGCAAAGTGGCTTGGTCAAGGCACTATTTATCCAGATGTTATAGAATCTGTAAGTGCAACGGGCGGACCTAGCGCAACCATAAAATCTCACCACAATGTAGGTGGATTACCAGATTATATGACACTTAAAGTGGTAGAACCTTTGAGAATGTTGTTTAAAGATGAGGTACGTAGAGTAGGAGCTAGTATGGGACTATCACCAGAGCTATTAGGGAGACATCCATTTCCTGGGCCAGGACTCGCTATTAGAATACTGGGAGATATCACTGCCGAAAAAGTACGCATATTGCAAGAAGTAGACCATATTTTTATAAGTGGTCTTCGAGAGTGGGGATTATATGATAAAGTGTGGCAAGCAGGAGCGATGCTATTGCCAGTAAACTCTGTAGGAGTGATGGGTGACGAGCGCACTTATGAAAAATGTGTAGCACTAAGAGCTGTAGAAAGTACTGATGGAATGACGGCAGACTGGGTAAATCTTCCTTACGAATTTTTACAAAAAGTATCTAACGATATAATTAATAAGGTAAAAGGCGTTAATAGAGTAGTCTATGACATAAGCTCAAAGCCACCTGCTACTATTGAGTGGGAATAAAATGTAACTATGAAAAAATATATTACTGTAATTGCGATTATTATATGTAGCGCTTTCGCGAAAGCGTGTTCAACCCCAGCATCTACAATAGCGAGCAATACTGCTACTGTTCAAAAATTTGTGTCTCATCAAGTAAAAGCTGGAGAAACTCTTAAAGATATTGCAAGTAAATTTGGTATCACCGAAAAGGAAATTACTAAACTCAATCCAGACGCCCGTACAGAGATTTATGAGGGATTAGTACTAATTCTCCCAGCTACATCCACGATAGCGAAGGCAGAAGAAGGCGTTAGTCAAGATCATATAAAATTTAAAACGCATAAAGTAAAACGCAAGGAGACGCTCTACAGTATCTCAAAGGAATATAACGTATCACAAGAGGTAATAAAACGTTTTAATACCTCACTTTATAGCCAGGTGCTGCGCAAAGGAGATAAATTGCGTATACCCGTGAACTATAAAGAAAAGGTAGTCACAGATGTAACCATAAATGCACCAGAGTCTCCGGTTACTTACATATCACATAACGTAATTGCAAAAGAGACTAAATACGGCATAGCAAGAAAATATGGAATTACCATAGCAGAGCTTGAGAATATTAACCCATCGCTTGCAGATGGTCTTAAAATAGGAGATGAACTGCGAGTTCCTAAAGCAAACTTTGCAAAGAGTACCATTATAGACGAGGGAAAATATGCCTTTTATGAAGTACAAAAGGGAAACACCATGTATAGCTTACTACGTGTTTTTAAACTTGAGGCAGACGAGTTAATAGCACTTAATCCTGCACTAGACGAAGGTCTTAAGGAAGGAATGATCCTCAAAGTGCCTAAGGGAAGTCCAGGTTCTGGTATCCCAACGCAAGCCGTTGCAGTAAACCAAGGAAATCCTGACGTTACTATTCTAGAAGGTGAAAAAGGATCTCTGGTTAATCAATTAACGGATTTCTCTCCTAAACGTGTAGCTATTATGCTTCCATTTGGAGTGGGGCGTGTAAATGCTGGTAATACAGAAGTAAATGAAAATCTACTTAGAGATGATCGTATCCTTAGACTATCACTAGATTTATATAGTGGAATGCTTATGGCAGTCCAAGATGCTAAAAAAGCTGGTATAACCACAATTGTTGATACTTATGACACATCATACAATCGCAAAGATGGCGCGGCAACAAATGCACGTAAAGTAGAAAATATCATTCAGTCAAATGATTTTTCAAATGTTAATGCAGTAATAGGGCCGCTTTTAGGTAAAAATATTGATCGTGTATCGTCTATACTTAATGCACGTAACATACCCGTAATATCACCTTGGTCTAATAATGTAGCTGGTGGAAATAATATTTTTGTATCGAGACCTGATGATAAACTTCTTAGTAAGAAGATGCTTGCATACTTAAAAATTAATGGCTCTGGAAAAAATATTATTGTAATAGCAGATAAGAAAAATAACGCTGTATTATCTAAAATGAAGACAATTTTTCCAAACCTTAAGACGGTTACACCTCGTTCTAACGATAAGGGTTACTACTTATATCCAGGCGATATCCCCGCACAATTATCTAGTGAGTTAGAAAATTGGGTTTTAGTCGAGACGAACGATGTTCCTTTAATAAGTAACGTTACTACAAGTCTCAATGGTCAGTTAAGTACTCGTAAGATTGTTATGTTTACCACTAATAGAGGTAATGCTTATGACAGTGATGAGATACAACATGATCATTTAAAGAATCTTGCTTTTCACTTCCCATCTGCCGAAAAGGAGTATAAATACAGTAAGGCAAAAGCATTTATTGATAGTTATGAAACTATGTATGGCGTGAGTCCAAGTGAATCTGCTATTAAAGGATATGATTTAATGTATGATACCTTATTGCGTCTAGCATACTCATCAGATTTATATGCTGCTGCAGCGGCGGGTGTAGAGACAGATTATGTAGAAAATAAGTTTAAGTATGGTTCAAGATTAAATGGAGGCTTTTCTAATGATGCAGTATACTTAATGAAATATACGGATACCTTAGAACTAGAAGAAGTACTATTAATAGAGGATTAAGTGGCTCAAATTTGAAACTTAAAAAAGGGATTGACGCAAGTTAATCCCTTTTTTAAGTTTTTTATAGTAAATGTTATAATCCTCCATTTGCCTGCAAATCCTGTATACATAACGCATCAAAGCTAGGTAAAGATTCAAGATTTGTATTAAATAAAGAGGTCACGGTTTGAAAATACATGAGACATTCCTCTACGTCGCAGTGCCTGCCATTTTCTTCATCATGATGGTCTGATGTTAAGGGAGTACCACCATTCACTAACCCAAACAAATGTCCAAACTCATGACGCAGTGTACCAGTTTCTATAGCGGTTCTATCTGTTTGAGTAATTGCATTATTGTTAATTTGCATCAGTGTTTTTTCATAAATTACCATAGAGGTATTTCTATAAGCACTTCCTAATAAGACAGCATTATCTGTGTCTTCTTCGCTATTTTGATCAGAAAAGAATAGCCATACACCCATCTCATCTCCATTGTTAAAAATAGATCTGTTACTATCTTCTATAGCTACAATGTCGTTAATGTCGTAAGGACCTTCTCTATCTGTTATAATCTGGGATTCGATAAGTGTGATACCGTCTGGTTTATTAAGTCGTTCTTCTAGAAATGGGATAAGTAAATTAATGGTGCTTTCTGTGGGCCTAAAACCTTCGGGATATGCAATTTCTACACGTAAACTTGTAAACTCATCACTAGCAAGAAATTCATTTGCAGAGCTACCTAGAGGCTGCTTATTTGATGCGTTTTCACTCGAGTCAGATGTTAAGGTCGTAGCGTCATCGTCATCACAACTCGTGATACATACCAGTGCAAGTATTAAAAAGAAAAGTGGTTTCAATGATTTCATGCACATAATGTTTTATATTTATACACTATTATAACAACAAAAATTATGAAAAATTCTCTTATAGCAGTAATTCTATTAATTTCTTTAACTACCTACGCACAAGATAAAACGTATCACGAGGATGTTTTGAGATATTTTCAAGTAAACGGCACTGCAGATCAGTATAGCAATGCGACAAATGGCCTTTTTGATTTGTTAAAAAATCAATATGCAAGTAAGAATGTTCCAGATTCTGTGTGGAATGAGTTAAAAACAGAATCGCCTAAGCAGGTAGATCGTATCTTAAATATGCTTGTCTCTGCATACAGAGGAACTTATAATCAAGAAGACATCCAGAATATGCTTGCTTTTTATGAAACAGAAGCAGGAAGGCAAACACTTACAGATAAAACCGCCTTAAATTATGAACAACAAAAAGAAATCACTGTTTTTTATAACACACCTACTGGACAAAAAATTTTAACAGCAGAGTCAGATATTGCTCAAAATATAGGAGAAATATCAGAAATCTGGAGTAGAGATTTATACAGAATGATGGTAGATAAACTAGCAGAAAAAGGATATGCTATGTAAGGGTAAGCTTTGCTAGATATTCATAATGATCACCTTCTACAATGAGCTCACAATTGAGCTCATTTTTTTGTGCATACCAGGCAAGCTTTTCATAATCTAGATATAGCCAGTCAAAGCTAGGACTCTCTTGGCCTTTGTAGCTCATGGTGTAGGTTACTTCTCCATAATAATCTCGGTGTGTATCCATCCAGAAGCCACCATCTTCGTCTTCAAACATAAAGGCAATATCAGATCCGTCTATGAGTATCTGGCCATTTTTGTTCAGCAATGTTTTGAGGTGTTTCAAGTAACTGTCAATTTTTGTTACTCTTTCAAAGATTCCTGTTCCATTCATGAGTAACAAAAGAGTGTCATAAGTACCTTTATGCTCGAGTATATTGACGTTTGTAGCATTTTTTAAGCCTCGCTTTCGCGAAAGCGTAATTGCACCCTCACTTACATCTATTCCAGTAACATCAAGTCCTTGCTGTTGCAACCATAAACTATGGCTACCAGCACCACTGCCTATGTCGAGAATAGTGCCACTAGCAAGCGATAATGCTTGTTGTTCTACTAAAGGCATTTCACTATAAGGTCTAAATAAATAAGGAATAGGGATCACGTCATCCTCTGCAATAGAGGAGTGTACTACAATGTCTTCTGTGTACTTATCATCCATAAAATCTTGGAGTGCTGCCCCAAAAATATCTACCTCTTTTACCATAGCTTTATTGTTACCTTTGCACCATGGAAGATTTTATTAAAGCCCTCCCGCAGCTAGCCAAAGATAAGCAGAATGAGAATAAAAAGTTCTTTGCAAAGCTACGCAGTAAGCCTCCAAAAAACTTGGATTATACCATGCAAGAACTCCATGAAGAGGAGTTTGAAAGAACAGATTGCCTTAGTTGTGCAAACTGTTGTAAGACCACAGGGCCGCTCTTTACAGATAAGGATATCCAGCGCATCTCAAAACACTTCCGCATGAAGGAGTTTGACTTTATTAATACCTACCTGCGTGTTGATGAAGAGAACGATTATGTTTTAAAAGAAACGCCTTGTACGTTTCTAGGAGCAGATAATTATTGCTCTATCTATGAGGTAAGACCTAAGGCATGTAGAGAGTTTCCACATACGGATAGAAAGAAGTTCCAGCAAATAGCTAAACTTACTATGGAAAATGTAAAAATGTGTCCTGCCGCTTATAACATCGTAGAAGAGATGAAAAAGCGAATAAAAGTGTAGCTTGAACGCTTAAACTTAAAAAAAAGATAATTTAAAAGCTCCTCCCTAGCTCGATTCCTCCAAACACTGCAAGAATACCTAGTGTAAAACTTGCAATCGCATACAGTGCAAAGGTCATAAAATCTCCAGATTTGAGAAGCATGTGATTCTCGTATGCAAAGGTAGAGAATGTAGTAAAACCACCACAAAATCCTGTAGCTAGTAATAAGGTTGTATTACTATTGAGCGTGTTGTTTTTAAGAGCACACCCTAGAATGATTCCTATCAATAAGCTACCTATAATATTTGCAGCAAAGGTGCCATAGGGAATACCAGAACTAGGGTCATTAATGAATTTTCCTAGCAAGTATCTTGCAATACTTCCGGAGCCACCGCCTATAAAAACAAGAATTAGAGCTTTCAAGGATATTTATTTTAAATCTTCAATGGGTACGTAAATTTCTGTAATCCAGTCTGCAGGATTTGGATACTCTTTTGGATCTGTAACATACACTTCAAAAGGCTTTTCTTTAGACAGTGTATAGCCTTGATCTTGCACATGTTTCATAGCTTCATTCCGTGCCTTTCCTAAGTTGATGTAGTTACCACGTAGGGTTGTTTTTACAGCAGTAACTGTAGGCATATACCCGCTAAAAACATTATTATCTCCAGCTACAATGATTTTCTCACGTACGGGTAGTGCATTTGTCATAATAACATCTCCACTAGGAAATATTTCATTATATATGGTAAAAGGCATTCCTGTGATGGCAATATTATTTTCAGACATAAATGCAGAAATACCATTATAGTTTTGTATCATAATGGAAGGAGCAGAGGCTCCCTTTGCAGAAGTTGTTCTATATAAATAAAAACCACCACTGTATTGACTTATACCATCTATGTTTACCGTGTATTTTGCTATTTCTTCACGAGCAGCTGTCTCAAGACCAGTAAGACCTAGCTCATACATCGCTTTCATATCACCTTCAAAATCTATTCCAGTAAAGGCATAATATACTTTATCTAGTAACGTATGTTCTCCTTTTACACCCCAAGTAGCGATGGTTGCGAGTTGCTCTGTAGTTTCAAATGTCCAGTAAACCTCTGCTTTACGCTCTCCTCCTGGAGCTTGTAGCACCATATCTTGAGTTAATGATATACCTGGGATTGCCTCTGTAGTCGTTATGCTGCCATCCATCTCACCTTGCCAGCTGTACGAAGCTCCTTCTCCAGAGGTTTTATCACTATAATTAAAAACCATAGTAGGCTCTTCTTTCTTCCAAGGGCCCCATTCTTCCCATGTTTTGTATTCATTTACAATATCATAAACTACTTCCCTAGGAGCATTAATCTCACGAGTTGCCTCAATTTGATAGGTACCATCTTGAGTGCCAAAGTATATAGCTCCAGCAATAACAGCAATAAGAATAACAAAGAGTAAAAATTTTAAAAACTTCATGGGTAACAGTTTGATTTTGCGGTAAAGATAAGAAAATTCATCGTGTGGAATTTCGCTATATTTACGCATAGATAATAAGACAAAACTTATGACTTACAAAGGATTATACACACTTGCAATTGCTGCAATTTTTACAGTAGGATGTGGAGAAGAAAAAAAAGATGATAACGCTTTCGCGAAAGCGGAAACAACCTCAAGCACAGATTTTGATTTTACCGTAGGCCAGTTTGCCGATATTAAAATCTTGCGCTATCAAATTCCAGGATTTGAAGATCTAACACTTAAAGAGCAAAAGCTTGTGTATTATATGACACAAGCAGGACTTGCAGGTCGTGATATTATGTGGGCTCAAAACTACCGTCATAATCTTGAGATTAGAAATGCACTAGAGACAATTTATACGTCTGATAAAGTGACCAAAAGCGGTGAACAATGGGAACAATTTGAAATCTACATGAAGCGTGTATGGTTTGCAAACGGTATACACCACCATTATAGTAATGCTAAGATGAAGCCAGATTTTTCTCAAGATTACCTAAAGCAATTACTCGCCGAAAGTGAAGCAACACTAGAAGGCGAAGCTTTTGAGGTGCTTTTTAACGATAAAGACAGCAAGAAAGTCAACCTAGCCAAAGATGTTGATATCGTACTAGAAAGCGCGATTAACTTTTATGGCCCAGATGTAACTACAGCAGAGGCAGAAGCATTTTATGATGCGATTAAAGTAGATGAAAATGAGCCTATAGAAAAAGGACTCAACACACGCCTTGTAAAAGAAAACGGAAAACTAGTAGAACAAGTGTACAAGAGTGGAGGATTATATGGCGAGGCGATAGATAATATTATCGGTTGGTTAGAAAAAGCACAAACTGTTGCCGAAAATGAACAACAAGGAAAAGCTTTAGGATTGCTTATTGAATATTACAAGACGGGAAGCCTTGATACCTGGGATGATTACTGTATCGCATGGGCAACCTCTACAGAAGGAAATATAGACTGGATTAATGGATTTATAGAAGTTTATAATGACCCTAAAGGGTACAAAGGTTCTTATGAGACTGTAGTGCAAATTAAAGATTTTGATATGTCAAAAAAGATGGCAGCACTATCTGTAGATGCACAATGGTTTGAGGATAACTCACCATTAATGCCAGAACATAAAAAGAAGGAAGTAAAGGGAGTTTCTTATAAAACAGTGATTGTAGCAGGAGAAGCAGGAGATGCCTCACCATCTACGCCTATAGGTGTAAACTTGCCTAACAATAACTGGATACGCCAGACGCATGGTAGTAAATCGGTTTCTCTAGGTAACATAATCAATGCTTACAACAATGCTGGAGGATCTGGACGTCTTAAGGAATTTGCACATGATGCAGAAGAAGTAGCGCTTGAAGAACAATATGGTCAACTAGGAGATAAGCTTCACACAGCTTTACATGAGGTAGTAGGGCATGCATCTGGACAGATAAATAAAGGAGTAGGAACCCCTAAGGAAACTCTTAAACGTTATAAGTCTACTATAGAAGAAGGAAGAGCAGATCTTTTTGGACTATACTACCTTATGGATCCAAAACTTCAAGAAATAGGACTGGTAGAAGACTGGGAAAAAACTGGAATGGCTGCTTACGATGGCTACATCCGAAACGGATTGATGACGCAGCTTATCCGTCTTGAACTAGGTGATAATGTAGAAGAAGCACACATGGTAAATCGCCAGTGGGTAAGCGCATGGGCTTTTGAGCGTGGCGCAAAAGAAAATGTGATTGAAAAAGTAACTCGTGATGGTAAGACATACTTTAATATCACAGATTATAAGAAGCTTCGTGCAATATTTGGTGAATTATTAAGAGAGACACAGCGCATTACTTCAGAAGGTGACTATGAAGCTGCAAAAGCACTTGTAGAAAATTATGGGGTGATTGTAGATCAAGACATACACAAGGAAGTGCTGGCTCGTAATAGCCAATTCAAAAGTGCTCCATACAGTGGTTTTGTAAATCCAGTAATCGTTCCGCAAATGGAAGGTGAGGAAATTACTGGCTTTACAATAGAGCAACCAGAAAGCTTTGAGAAGCAAATGCTTGATTATTCTAGCAAATATGGTCACTTAGATTAAATATAAAAAGTACGCTTTCGCGAAAGCGTAACACTCAAAACCTTCTATCTTACTTTAAGATAGGAGGTTTTTTTATAATGTAAAATCAAAAAAAATCTCCACTACAATACGTTGCAGTGAAGATTTTAAATAGTTGGGTAAGAATCTTTTTTATAAGTCTCTTAGCACTCTACTTACAGCATGTATTACACCATTTGTAGCTTGTACATTTGTAGCGACTATTGGGTTAACTCCGCCATCTGGATCAATGATTGCTGCAGGATCTGCTTGTATAGTAACATCTGCTCCTCCTAATGGAGTAACTGCTGTGCCATCAAGATCTGCAAGATCTTCTGCTCTTACATTTGAATTAGGAATGACATGCAATTCTAAAGTTGCAGCAAGTGTCTCTGTAGGAATATCGGATAACATCTCTAATTCTAGATCTGATAGTAAATCTGCAAAAGCATCGTTAGTTGGGGCAAATACTGTAAACGGTGCTGGTGACGTTCCAAAAGGTGTTTGTAATGCTGCTACGTATCCAAAAGAATCATCTGCAGTTAATGCCGCAACAAGTGTAGAAAAGTTAGGATCTGCAGTGGCAAATGTTGTGATATCTGGAAGTCCTATTACGGTATCAACTACATGTATTACTCCATTTATAGTTACAATATCTGCTATAATCACATTTGATATTCCATTTAATGTTACACCACTATCAGTGTTTACATAAAGACTTATAGGCGCATCTTCGTTTCCTTCAAAAGTAGCAGCTGTATTTACATATCCATTACTTAATGTAGTAGAAATCGCAACAGCTCCCGGTACCACGTGGTTTGATAATACTTGTGCAAGCACGCCATTATCTACATCTCCAAGTGTGTTATCACCTAAAAATGTTGCAAAGGCGTCATTAGTAGGCGCAAATACAGTAAAGTCTGCATCTGTATCACTTAATAGGTTTGTAAACGTTGTATTACCTTCATCTGTAAGAGCGGCAACTAGTGAAGTTAAAGCAGGATTTGTAGTTGCAAATGTTACTACGGTTGGTAAATCAATTACCGTATCTACAGCGTGTATTATACCGTTATCTGTTACAATATCTGCAGTAGTTACTGTAGATTGTCCATTAAGTACAACACCATCTGTTGTGTCTATATATAAACTTATGTTTGCGTTAGAAGATGGCTCTGTGGCCAAGTTGCTTACGTAACCAGTTGATAGTTCGCTAGACGTTACTGTCGAGTTAAGAACGTGGTTAAGTAATACCTGTGTTAGTACTGCCTCATCTACATCCTCAAGAGCAGCTCCATTTAAAAATGTTTCAAATGCTGCATTATCGGGTGCAAATACGGTAAAAGTGCCACTTCCAGCGAGTGTTGCATCAAGGTTGGTGCGTTGTAAAGCGGCTAGTAAAGAGCTGTAATTTTCATTACCAGAGACAAAGTCTGCAATGGTGTTACTTTCTCCTTCTATAATGTTTCCATTATCATCATCATCGTTACACGAAACTGTAACTAAGAGCGTTAATGCAATAAACGCTAATTTTGTAATACTCATTAGATTTCTCATAAGAATGTAATTTTGCTTTTGTTTAATGTAAAATTAAAATGAGTAAACAAATTAACATCCTAATAAACAGTTAAAATGTCTAGATTAACAATTCTTTTAGTAATTATTATCTTTACCTATTACCAGTTTGGTATTGCACAAACTTACAATCAATTTGATAATAAAGGTAATCGTCACGGTCAATGGCAAAAGACTTTTGATACTAACAAACAATTACGATATACAGGAACCTTTAGTCATGGTCAAGAAGTAGGCACCTTTAATTTTTATGATGATAAAGGAGGTCACCCTACAGCCGTAAAAGTATATACGCCTGATTCACCATATATAGATGTAACTTTTTTTACAACTGATGGCAAGCTTGTAAGCAAAGGAAAGATGAGAGGCAGAGAGCGCATAGGTGAGTGGCTTTCCTATCATCAAGATGGTAAAACAATCATGATTAAAGAACATTATGAAGGTGGAAAACTAGAGGGTGAGCGCACTGTTTATTTTATGGATACCTCTCTAGCGCAACAAGAATTTTACAAGCAGGGCCTTAAAGAGGGAAAAGCTACCTTTTACTCACAAGAGAAAAAAGTACTCAAAGAGTTGAATTATAAAAGTGATAAGCTAGAAGGAACTGCAAAACTCTATAATGGTTTTGGGCAGCTAGAAGTACAAGGATATTATAAGAACAATCGTAAGCATGGTGTCTGGAAGTATTATAAGGGTTATAAGGTAGATAAAGAGATCACATATCCACGTAATAAAATAGGAGTTCAATAAGGAGTGCAGCTTGAGACGTTAACTTTTGTCTTAATTCTCGACTACCTATAAAAAGTTATGGGTAGATATATTTTTCTTTTAATGATTTTTGTTTCTCTTGGTGGTACATCCTCTATGTTTGCTCAAGATAAACTTCCAGAAGTCACAAGTGATATTAATCTCTTTTTAACGCTAGCGTCAACCTCTGATAAAGCAGTACAAGATTATAATATCTCAAAAATCACAAAAAAATGGAATACTTCTTTTGAAATAATGACTTTAGAAGTAATGTATTTTGCTTACAATACAAGAGTTGGGGTAAAGTTAGTCACCTTATTAGAGAAGAAGACAGGGCAACATTTTGGATTTGATTTTAATGCCTGGTATTCTTACCTATGGAATAAATCAGAAGTATTGCATCCAGATTATGCTTATTTTAAGTCACAATTACATAAATCACTAGACCCAAAGTTTGAGTATTACTTTCAAGGATATCAATCTACAAGTAATATACGAATGGACGAGATAAGATGGGGAGGAGTTGTGCAAGATGGAATACCTCCATTGCGCAATCCAGAAATGATAGATGCAGATCAAGCAGACTATCTAGAGGATGATCATATTATTTTTGGTATTGCTGTAAACGGAGATGTGAGAGCATATCCTAAACGTATTCTTGCATGGCATGAGATGTTTACAGACACTGTAGGTGATCTCTCTGTAACAGGAGTATATTGTACACTCTGTGGTACCGTTATTCTTTATAAAAATCTTCACAAAGGAACTACTTATGAGCTAGGCACCAGCGGATTTTTATATCGTTCTAACAAATTAATGTATGATAAGAAAACACAATCTCTATGGAGTACACTAGAAGGAAAGCCTGTAGTAGGGCCACTTGTAAATAAAGGAATAGCACTTGATTATTTAAGCGTAGTGACCACAACCTGGGGCGAGTGGAAACGACTACATCCAGAGACTACAGTATTATCATTACAAACGGGACACGACCGTAATTATGGAGAAGGTGTAGCTTATAAAGATTACTTTAAAGATGACGTCTTGATGTTTAATGTACCTACTACAAACAAGAAGTTAAAAAATAAACAATCTGTATTTGCAGTGAGATTAGCCCAATATCCGTACGACCCTGTAGCAATCTCAACAAATTTACTAGAGAAGAAACGTATTTTTAATCTAGTAATCAAAGATCAAAAACTTACGGTGATTACTGATAGATCTGGAGGAAATCGATTATATAACACAGGTGATATTGTTTTTAAAAAACATGTGGGAACTACACAGTTACTAGATGAAAATAATGTGTTATGGATCTTATATGAAGATTTTATAGAAAATGATCAAGGAGAACGACTTTTAAGAGTTCCCGCTTTTAACGCCTTTTGGTTTGGCTGGCAAGCAGCTTATCCAGACACAAAACTTATTAAGTAGAAGGTAAACTTATGTTGTAAATTTGCAACCTCAAATATGAGCGAGAATAATAGCTCTTAACATAGCAAAGTGAAGCTATAACTAGCAGATGTTTTGTAAACATATAATTAGACAATGAAAACGGTAGTAGTAGGTCTTAGTGGCGGTGTAGATAGTAGTGTAACGGCTCATTTATTAAAGGAGCAAGGATATAATGTGATAGGGCTTTTTATGAAGAACTGGCATGATGATTCTGTAACTATATCTGATGAGTGTCCATGGCTAGATGACAGCAACGACGCCATGCTCGTTGCCGAGAAGTTGGGAATTCCTTTTCAAACAGTAGATTTGAGCGAGCAGTATAGAGAGCGTATTGTAAATTACATGTTCAAAGAATATGAGATGGGGCGTACTCCTAATCCTGATGTGCTCTGTAATCGTGAGATTAAGTTTGACGTGTTTATGAAAATAGCACTGTCACTAGGAGCAGATTATGTAGCTACAGGACATTATTGTCAAAAAACGTCTATAGAAGTAAACGGTAAAACCATGTATCAGCTTAAAGCAGGTGCAGACGATAACAAAGATCAGTCATATTTTTTATGCCAGCTATCCCAAGAGCAACTAGCAAAAACATTATTCCCTATAGGTCATTTACAAAAGCCTAAGGTGCGAGAGATAGCCTTAGAGCAAGACCTTGTAACTGCTGGAAAGAAGGATTCTCAAGGACTTTGTTTTATAGGTAAAGTAAGATTACCAGACTTTTTACAGCAACAATTAAAACCTAAAGAAGGAATCATTGTTGAGGTGATGGAAGACACTATTCCTGAGGTTGCTGGTGGTGTTGAGGCTAGTAACGCTTTCGCGAAAGCGGACCTAGAAAACCTTGTAAAAAAACCAACATATAGTGTTGCTGAAGGAAAAGTAGTGGGGAGGCATCAAGGAGCTCATTATTTTACTATAGGCCAGCGCAAAGGGCTAGCCGTAGGAGGGACGGTAGAACCACTTTTTGTAATAGAGACAGACGTAAATGAAAATGTGATTTACACAGGGCAGGGTAAAAATCACAGAGGATTATACCGCAAAGGACTTTTTGTAAAAGAAGATGAAATACACTGGATACGTGAAGATCTCACGCTGGCAGTAGACGATACTATGGAAGTACAAGCAAGAATACGCTATAGACAACCACTTGAAAAGGCAACACTTTATAGAGTAGAAGGCGGCATGTATGTGATTTTTGACAACCCTCAAACTGCAATAGCCGAGGGTCAGTTTGTAGCCTGGCATCACGGAGAAGAGTGTCTAGGTTCTGGTGTTATTTCGTAACTTACACACTTAGTTAATGAATTGTTTATCAACTTATTGCTTATGAATAAAAAACTACTTATCGTATTTCTGTTAATGACTTTTTATGGAAATGCTCAGCAAGATGCATGGGTGTTCTTTATAAATAAGGAAAACGTAGCAGAGAGTCTAGCAAATCCTATAACAATCCTTAGCCAAGAGGCGTTAGATAGAAAGCAACTTCATGGAGTTGCCGTAGATGATCGTGATGTACCTGTAAATGAAAGTTACATTACCCAAATCAAGTCTCAACCGGGAATAACGGTCTTAGCAAAATCTAAGTGGATGAACTGCGTGCACGTAAGAGGTACAGAAGCTCAGATTACAGCACTAGAGGCACTGCAAATTGTAGATTATATAGAATATGCAGATCGAAGTATAACAAGACAATCTACGTCTTTTGAGTTTCTAAAAGAGGACCCACTACCGGCTCAAACACGCATTTCTTTTAACTATGGAGCTACAGATAATCAAGTAAAAATGCTCTCTGTAGATGAGCTGCATGAGCAAGATTTTACGGGAGCAGGCATGGTAATAGCAATCATGGATTCTGGATTTCCAGGAGTAAATGATACTGCAGGATTCTCAAGATTGAGAGATGCTGGAAACTTGCTAGACGGGTACGATTTTGTAGGTAGAAATAATAATGAGTTTCAATTTTCAAGTAGCAGCCACGGTACTCGAGTAACAAGTGATATTGTAGGTTTTATAGAAAACCAATTTGTGGGCACGGCTCCAGATGCTGCGATTTACTGTTTTAGAACAGAAGATGTAGCCAGTGAGAATCCAGTAGAAGAGTCGTACTGGGTAGAAGCTGCAGAAAGAGCAGATAGCCTAGGCGTAGATATTATAAACACATCACTAGGGTATAGAACTTTTGATAATCCTGATTATAATTATAGTTATGCTGATATGGATGGAGAGACTACCTTTATCTCAAGAGGAGCCACGCTTGCTTTTGAAAAAGGAATGCTTGTCGTTACTAGTGCAGGAAATAGTGGGTCTGGAATGATAAGTGCACCAGCAGATGCTATAGGTTCTTTTACTGTAGGTGCCGTAAATGCTAGTGGAAACTATGCTAGCTTTAGTAGTATAGGTCCATCTAGTGATGGAAGGATTAAACCAGATGTAGTTGCAAAAGGTCAAGGAACTGCTGTTATAGACCAGAATAACAATATAAATACAAATAATGGAACGAGCTTTAGCTCACCTGTCATGGCAGGAGCCATTGCGAGCTTTTGGCAGGCAAATCCCTCGCTCACAAACGCAGCTGTCATGCAACGTGTGAGAGAATCTGCTAGCATATATAATAATCCCACAGTCCAGTTAGGGTATGGTATTCCAGATTTTGGTGCCGCACTAGATGTGGTTCTTGGAGTGACAGATGTTACGGAGCCAAAAGCATATAAGGATTATCAAATCTTACCTAACCCGGCGTCAGAGCTTGCAGTATTAGTATTACCAAAGGAAGTGAGTAACGTTGAGGTGACCATCTTTGATATTTTAGGTAAACAAATTAGTACAAAACGTATGTCAAACCAGGTGAATAACCTACCTATCTCAACACTTAGAAAAGGAGTTTATATTATACAAATAAACGATGGGACATCTATAGTAACTCAAAAATTCATAAAATCATAATGAATAGTATTACATCTTTATTTAACATAAAGTACCCACTAGTACAAGGAGGAATGATATGGAACTCAGGATGGCGTCTTGCAAGCGCTGTGAGTAACGCAGGTGGTCTAGGGCTAATAGGAGCAGCATCTATGTATCCAGATGTCCTAGTTGAGCACGTAGAGAAGTGTAAAAAAGCAACCAATAAGCCTTTTGGGGTTAATATACCTATGTTATATCCTAATATAGAAGAGCATATGAAAACAGTGGTAGACTATAAAGTGCCTATTGTTTTTACGAGTGCGGGTAATCCAAAGCTATGGACTAAAGAATTAAAGAAACACGGTATAAAAGTAGTACACGTGGTAAGTAGTGTGAAGTTTGCCTTAAAATCACAAGAAGCTGGAGTAGACGCAGTAGTAGCCGAAGGTTTTGAAGCAGGCGGTCATAATGGAAGGGAGGAAACTACCACTTTTACATTAATACCTATGGTTAAGGAAAAACTTACCATTCCTCTTATTGCGGCTGGAGGTATTGCAACAGGCAGAGGTATGCTTGCAGCAATGACACTAGGAGCAGATGGCGTTCAAGTAGGAAGTAGATTTGCAGCTAGTGAAGAATCTAGTGCGCATCAATTGTTTAAACAGGCAATAGTAGATACACAAGAAGGAGACACCGTATTAACACTTAAAGAGCTTGCGCCTGTAAGACTTATAAAAAATAAATTTTACGAGGAGGTAGCTCAGTTATATACTACGGCACCATCAAAAGAGCAACTTTCACAATTATTAGGACGTGCACGAGCAAAACGTGGCATGTTTGAAGGAGACCTTGAAGATGGAGAGCTAGAAATAGGACAGATTTCTGGACTCATTAACGATATAAAACCTGCTGGGCAGATAGTTTCAGACATGATAGCAGAATATACTGCGGCAAAAAAGGCACTTATCAATTTTGATAACTGGTAATTATTATCTAAAACAAGTCAAAAAAAGCGCTGGTTTACCAGCGCTTTTTTTGACTTACAGTATGTTTAAATAAGCTCTAGCTACTCTTTTTTACATATTGAGTAATAATAACTACTTGTTGTCCTTGTATACGTCCCTCTATATGTTCTTGATTATCATGTACAAGGGTGATGTTACGCATAAATTCTCCACGCTTAGCTGTAAAGTTTGCTCCTTTTACATCCAGGTCTTTTATAAGAACTACACTGTCACCATTTGCTAGCCTTGTTCCATTAGCATCTTTATGAATAATGGTATGCTCATCTTCTTCAATGTGCTCTCCCGTGGCTTTTGCCCATTCTAATGTTTCTTCTTCTAAGTACATCATATCAAGAAGATCTTGAGGCCAGCCTTCTTTACGTAATCTAGTGAGCATACGCCATGCAACTACCTGTACTGCAGGTTCTGTGTTCCACATGCTATCATTGAGACATCTCCAGTGGTTTACATCAACTTCTTCTGGATTATTAATCTGATTAATACATGTTTTACAAGCCAGAATATCATCTTCTCTTGGTTCCACGATAAATGGAGAGAGATCATATTCATTACTACATAGTTCGCAAATAATAGTGCGTTTATTAAGTTCTCTTAAGCTCAAAATACTAGATTTATGGGTTGTTGGAAGGTAATTAACTATCAATATAAGCAGTTACTTTTACTGCACTGCGAAGAAACAAAATTTCTAATGAAGGTGCTTTATTCCTTTCGTTCTTTTTCTTGAGTATACAGTTCGCGACCTAGTTGGGCTAGAAATGGGATGCCTATATGTTCATACTCATAAGTGTTATCATTAAAAATACCATTATCATTTACTAAGATTGTTGCAGAGAGTATGAAGCGTATATCATTTTTTGTGTCTACTATATATGCTGTTTCTGTAAGCGTTCCGTATGCATAACCCACTTTATTATAGATTTCTATATTGCTAGGGATTGGATCTTTTGAGTCTCCATACATGAAAAACTTAACGTAGCTATCATAATATTCTGGAGAAGTATAATGTGCTTCACGAGGAAGCATTTTCATAAGCTTTAAAAAACGAGTGCGATTTGTTTCTGTAAGATCAAATCGTTCAGTTACTGGAAATACTTCTGGAAACAAAAGTTTCTTTATCAATAGATGTTGCTCTTCAAGTGGAAAGTAATTTTTAGTACTAAAATCCATAGGTGATTCTTTGAGTACTCCATCTTCTATGTATCCTTTTCCTTTGCGGAGTCCTTGGATTGTAATGGGAGTAATCTCGCTATCTTTTTGATTTTTAAACGCAATAGCATCCTCGGTATAACCAGGAAAAAATTGAAAATCATTTCTGCTTGCATTCTCGGCATTAGGTGTGACTAGTCTATGAGCGATGCGAGTGCTGTCAAGTCCTTTTTTGCGTAAGCGTTTATTTATGTAATCTCTACCTAAAAGTTCATAGAGTCTATTATAAGAGTTATTATCGCTTATGGTAAAGATTTGTTTGATATCATCTGCTACAGTATGTAGGCTGTCACTACTGTTTGTGATGTATGGAGTGTCTAAGTGAAGGCGATCATTTTGATCCATAAACTCTGCTGCTAGTAGGGCTACAGGAAGTTTTACCGTGCTTGCAGGATAGAAATATTGCTGGCTATTTACCTTATACTTGTAATCTGTAAAAACTATTTTTCCAGTACTAGAGGTATCAACTTGAGTAAACATTATTTGTATCTCGTAGGTATCAATATCATCAACTACTACTTTGATAAACTCACTTTTTGAATTTAGCGCTGTCTCGATAGGATCGCTGCAGCTAACTAAAAGCACCATTATTAATACCCAATATTTCATAGTATAAATGTACTGAGTATTCATAAAAAAAGACCAACTTTTGGCTGGTCTTTATCATTGTTTATTCCTTAAGCATTACTTGATTACCTATGAGATCTTCAAAGGTCTCTCGTTTACGAATCAAGTGAGCCTCGCCATCTTTTATTAGAACTTCTGCAGGTCTATAACGGCTATTATAATTACTTGCCATTGTAAAGCAATAAGCTCCTGCATTATCAAATGCAAGAATGTCTCCTTCAGAAATTTCTGAGATACGACGGTTATTTGCAAAGGTGTCTGTCTCACAGATATAGCCTACTACACTGTAAAAACGCTCTCTTCCTTTTGGGTTACTTATATTATGGATTTCATGCTGGCTACCATAAAGCATAGGCCTTATTAAGTGGTTAAAACCGCTATCTACTTGAGCAAATACCGTTGAGGTTGTCTGCTTTACTACATTTACTTCTACAAGAAATTTGCCTGCCTCGCTTACAAGAAATTTACCAGGCTCAAAGGTAAGCGTGAGGGGTTTTCCGTACGCTTTCGCGAAAGCGTTAAAACGTTTCCCTAGTTTCTCTCCTAGCTCCTCTATATTAGTTTCTATATCTCCCTTTTTGTAAGGGACCTTAAAACCACTACCAAAATCGATAAACGTAAGGTCGCTGAATTTTTGTGCAGCATCAAATAATATTTCTGTAGCATATACAAAGACATCAATATCGAGAATATCACTTCCAGTGTGCATGTGTATTCCATTAATGTCCATTCCTGTATTTTCTACAATACGTAGTACATGAGGGAGTTGGTGTATACTAATACCAAATTTACTGTCTATATGCCCTACAGAGATATTAGTATTTCCTCCAGCCATCACATGGGGATTCACACGGATACATACAGGAATGTGAGGATGCTTAGTGCCAAATTGCTCTAGTATAGATAGGTTATCTATATTAATTTGCACACCCATTTGTGCTACTTCCTCTATTTCTGCAAGGGATACACCATTAGGTGTAAATATAATGCGGTCTGGAGTAAATCCAGCAAGCAGACCTAGCTGTACTTCTTGTATAGAAACCGTATCAAGACCAGAACCCAGCGATTTAAGATGTTGAAGTATAGCAATATTGCTCAAAGCCTTTACGGCATAGTTGAGTCTTAGATGGGCTACATCCTTAAATGCACCTGTGAGCCTATTATATTGTTTAGTAATAGTCTCTGCATCATAAACATATACTGGGCTTCCATGGGTGTTAACCACGCTTAAAAGATCTCTGTTTTTCATCTTGACAAATTTAGAGCAAAATTAGAAGAGTTTTATAAATTCATAAGATACAATGTCTATAAATGTTGAACAATAAGGTTAAAAATTGTTCATTATATAACAGTAAACGCAGTCTTTTGTAATTTTCTCAAAAAATACTTATGACTACAGCCATGTTACCCATGTTTCCTCTGGAGATGGTAGCTTTTCCGGGAGAGCCTCTTTCCTTACATATTTTTGAAGATAGATACCAGCAGTTGCTACAAGATTGTGAATCTGGTGATATTACCTTTGGTATTCCTACATTTATAAATAATAGTCTTGCTTATGGAACAGAAATGAAAATAATACAAGTTGTAAAAAGATACCCATCTGGGGCGGCAGATGTAATCTGTAAGGGTTTACGGGTTTTTAAACTTGTAAAATTTTATAATACCCTAGGCGAGCGTCTATATGCAGGAGGTGAAGTGACATTTGTAACGCAGCAAGAGGAGTCTCTGTCTTCTCGTAAAGTGAAACTCATTACATTACTCACTGCTTTTTATGATGAACTGGATATGAAAACTCCAGCTATAAATAGTGATACACTAAGAAGTTTCACGCTAGCCCATAAAATGGGATTGACATTAGAGCAAGAGTATGAGTTACTACAGATTCCATCTGAGGATGAAAGATTACAATATCTTATTGCTCATTTACAGATAGCGCTTCCTACTATTAAGTCTGTAAACAGAACAAAACGATTAATTGCACTCAATGGGCATTTCAAAAATTTTGACCCTTTAGACTTTAAAGATTATAATGGTCAGTAATCCATGTGAGATGTAAATAACATGATAAATCAATAAATAATTGCAGAATCCTCAATAATTGATAAATTATTGAGGATTTTTAATATCATTTTATGAGATTGTTGATGTCTCATCAGGATGTTACCTCTATAAAAAGTTGTTTTTACTAAAACTGCATAGATTATGTAGCATTTTAATAGCTTGCTTTTCAATCCTTTAAATTGATTTAAAGGATTTCCTTTACGACTTTGCAAATAAAAAGGGAGATTTAATATTAAATTAACAAAAATGTAAACGATAACGTTGTAGTTAAATTTTCTACATGATTTAATTGTTAAAAAGAGTTAATTTTGAGAAAATGTTAATCCTTAAATAACAATCCAAATGAAAAATCAATTTAAATTTAGTGCAATGGCTATCGCAATGATGGCGTTAACGTTCACATCATGTGAGAAAGAAACAGAAGAAGCTATTGAGAACGATCTGGTAACAGATGAGTTTGTAGTGCAAACTAGAGAAGCTGTAACAGACGGGGAAATTTTAGGTAAAATTAGAGAAGATCTAGCTCTTGATGCTGGCGCAGTAACAAAAGGCGATTTTCATCTTCCAGATGGGACTGTAAAGCAGCGCATCTACATAGGGGAGGATATTGTGGTAACTGCAAAGGAGCTACAAGAAATGACGGCAAACCAAGACACGCGTCAGTTCAGAACAAACAATCTTGTAACAGGATCAAATAGAACCGTAGATATTATAGGATATACTGGTAATGATGATTTTGGACTTTCTTCAAAAGGGCAAACAGCATTACAGTGGGCGGTAAATAACTTTAACCGTATATCTGGATCTGCATTACGTTTCCGTCTTACTTTTGGAACTAATTTTGATAGCAGTGATATGGTGGTGTATGATAACACTGCAAATAATCCTGGTAAAAGTGGAGGTGTAGCTGGTTTTCCAAGTGCACAAGGACTTCCTAACAAGTTTGTGCAGATTTATGGTCTTGAAGGATCATCTACAAACGTAAATGAGCATGTAATTACACATGAAATAGGTCACTCTATCGGTTTCCGTCACTCAGATTATTACGATCGCCAGAGTTGTGGTGGTGGTGGTGAAGCTGCTGGATCTACAGGAGCTATACAGTTACCAGGAACTCCACGTAGAGATTTTGATTCAATCATGCAAGCTTGTTTTTCAAGCGATGAGGATGGTGAATTCAGCTCAAATGATGTAACTGCTTTACAATCTATGTACTAAGAGTTTACGGTATATTGCCATAAATGTATAAAAAACACCTCGCCTTTTTAAGGCGAGGTGTTTTCTTTTTAGCGGTATTCGGTAGCGTAACCTCTGTTATTTTATTTCCTCACGTCCATCTGCATGTAATGCAAAGCGGCCACGCTCTTTAGGATGTGTATGGTCATAAGAACTCCAAGGCCAACCTCCAAAGGCCGTCTTTCTAAAATCTGCAATGGCTTCATGAATTTCTTCAGGGCTATTCATTACAAACGGGCCCTGTTGTGCAACAGGCTCATTAATAGGTTTGCCTTGTAATAGTAAAAAGCTTGCCGTGGTGTTGCCGTTGTTTATATAAAGCTCATGATCACTTAAAAGGTCAAGACTGTGATTTACTGGTATCTTATTACCTTCTATGGTTATTTCTTTTCCACTATAAAAATATAGAGATCTGTTAAGCTGGGCAGCAGCTGCGGGTAACTTCCATACAGCGTTTCCTTCCATTGTAATGAGCCATATAGCTACATGGTTATTAGGATCCATAGCCCAAGAATCTGGTGCCGCATCAGGAGCTTTTATGGTATTATAATCTCCTGATATAATTTTTATACTGGTGTTTTTTCCATTGTCATCTTGTAAGTTATGAATAGGAATGTCTTCGTTCCACAGCATCTTAAAATGGGGCGCCACCATTTTACTCTTTTTAGGAAGGTTAAGCCATAGTTGAAACAATAGTAATGGGTTTTCTTTATCATCATGCAACAGCGGAAACATCTCGCTATGCTGTACTCCTTTTCCAGCCGTCATCCACTGTACATCTCCATTGCCAAAACGCCCTGCAGCTCCCAGCGAGTCACTATGGTCTGCAAGACCTTTCTCTACAATAGTCACGGTCTCAAACCCACGATGAGGATGTGCAGGAAATCCAGGCACGGTGGTCCCGTGATACATATTCCACCTGTCTTTATGAGGCTCAAAATCCATTCCTATGTTGCGTCCAGCAAGTGATGCTGCAGGACCTAGGTGTTCATTACCTTGTGGATAATGGTCTAGATGATACGCACAAAAAAGAAAAGGATCTTGTGTTTCCCATTGAAAACCTAGTTGTTTTATAATCTTAATTGCTTTCATAGTTGCTTCTTTTGTAATGTAATATGACAAAGGTATGAAGGAATGAGGTATGGTATCATATTCGCACTATGTACTTATGTTGCTTGTACGTATTTTTTATGACTTGTAAATCTCTAATTTACTCACAGGTAATCGCTTCGGCTAGTATTTATTTCAATTTCAAAATATTCTTTTACGCTGTTAAAATCCTTTTCACAACTCCGTATAATTAACAAAGATTTCTGACGTTATCCTTACGGAAGAAAGCTAACTTTGGGGTTGTAAACAAGATGTATGTTGCTTTTGCGAAAGCGCTCTCATAATACCCATTACAACATCATCTTACTAATGATCACAACACATAAAACAACTCTTAACTATGCATAAAATCAAGTACATACTTGTTGCATTATTTTTATATTCAACTATTGCTGTAGCGCAACAATCGGCTATATACACGAATGATCTTGTACAATTTAATAAGGCGCTCTCCTTATATAAGAGCAAGCAATACCTAGCAGCTCAAACTCTTTTTGAAGAAGTAAAAGGCGATACAGATGATACCACCGTAAAAGGTGATTGTGCTTATTACATTGCAAATGCAGCAGTACGTCTTAACCAGCAAGGGGCAGATGATCTTATGACCACTTTTGTGACAGAGTATCCTACGAGTACAAAACGCAACAGAGCATTTCTAGATGTAGCTCAGTACTACTTTGATAATGGCAAATTTGCTTATGCACGTAAATGGTATGATCGCGTTGATGAAAGCACA
>ENA-ORXC01000177-ORXC01000177.1-marine-metagenome-genome-assembly--contig:-NODE-177-length-59793-cov-3.812362_pt1 | contig 59793 bp, 52 predicted proteins | sample MGYA00237865_ERZ511478 | MGnify/ENA metagenome assembly ERZ511478
GCCTTCCTTATCACAGGAAGTACGCAGTTCAAGCTTCCCGCTAATCACACCAAGAGTTGCAGTAAAAATTGACGACTTCTGATCCATTTGTGTGCACCTCCTCAATTAGTCATAACGAAACTATCATACGATCAACTATCCCGACTTAATAACTACACGTATTCAACATGCTTTGAAGAGCAGATTTCTCTGAAGACTGAAGATTTAAATCATAGACATTCTTCGTATTGATCCACCACTTTGCATACCCGCAGTGAGCGCTGTGGAATCGTGGGGACAGTTCTAATGATTCACTTTCCACAAATTCATCAGCCAGCGATAGATAGAGAAGTAGTGCTTACAAACAGACCCTGCCTTTGCTCAGGCAGGGCTTTTCTCAATTATATTTTTGAACTACTTTGCACCACGAGAACCGTTCCAGCGATGCGCCTGATTCCCAATCGCAAAACCCGCAGTCCCTACTAACCTTAGAATAGGTAGTACGCTTAATTTTTTTTAATTAATCCTTCCCTCCACTGATTTCGTATCCCCTAATCGATTAATCGTTTTCTGCCTAAACTCAGTGTCTTCCACTATCGCCTTCAAAAAATCATGAAAAACATTCCGAATCCATAACAATTCATATCGCTTTTCATCCTGAACAAATACAGAAAGAGAGATCGATCCATTATCGTCCTTATTGTACAAAGCTGAAGTGAGCGTATACGCCGTTGATCCACCCTTGAACCATCTGCGCTTTCCGATCTCACTCGCTCCACCTAGGATACGATCCATTAAATTCTTGTCATCGTCCGATAGATCATCTGATTCACCAATCCGCATCATGAGGTTCGCGTATTGTTCAGTTGTAGAAGAAGGCAATTTATCCATCAATACGCGCTGAATCGTCATATCGTTGATGGTCGCTAATTCCTTAAGATATTTTTCAGCACTTCCGTCTAATACGTAATGTAACATCGTATTAGCCAAGCTCTCGAATTCAATCTGATCCATCTCTTTTATTTCCTGTGCAATTTGCTTCTTCTTCCAGCCATTCTCAACCTTTAAATAGGCAGGAATCAGCATGGAAGAACTAATCGCGTAAATGGAAGAATGAGGGTTCAAATGGTATTTCGTGAGAGATTGGTTGATTTTATCAGAACCTAGTTTTTGAAAGAGAAAGTCTGTACATGCATTTGAACTGAACTGCATCATTCCCTGTGCAATTTGAAAAAGGGTAACTTCCTCTCCTATATCATGTTCCTTCTTCCACCTTGGATGCGCGCCACCATCTGTATTTTCGAAGTAAAGGACGTCAAGGTGGTCTACCTGAACCTTCTCATCAAGCATCACATTTTTCTCCCTCACCCCGTCAATAAAGGTGAGAAGGTAAATGAACTTAACTGTACTTGCGAGCGGCATTTCTTTTTCTTCATTGAAAGTGAGGAGCACTCTTTTATTTTCTAATAAGGTCAATGAGCATACGTCTGGATGATACTCGATATAGGTAAGGAGGTCTTCCTTTGTTTTGGATGCGTTTTTCTTTTTTACTACGTACAGCATGATGATCGGGGTGACAATTACGAAAATCAGAACCCCAACAATAATTAGTAATAGTAGTTTCATTGTATTCTCCTTTTTAGCCTCTGTATGTATTGTGCGGAAGTTCGTGCATCAATCTTAGGGGACGGTTCTGTTGATTCCATCTCATAAAGAAAGGAGCATTAATTAGTGGAATAATTAATGCTCCTTTTCACTTTTTCATTATATTTAAATCACGAAAACATTACTTGCGATCCTCTCTCTCTATAAAAGTGCTTTATAACTATTTAAATTTTATTTATCACAAAAGATTCTTATTATTCTTCAGGCTCCTCATACAAATTACTCAAGAATTCATCAATATCATTTGCTAAAAAATACATATTGCTCATGCTATTAGGGTCTTCCGGTTCTTGTTCATGATCCCAAAAATAAATCTTGTCGTAATAAGGTTTATTTGTCCCTATACCTATAACATTCCCTGAAGGGTCATCTCCTATTGGAATAAAACCTACTGGTAACCTTTCATCCATTATCTCAATAAAATCTGTTAAATTATCATACATATCGCCAATACCATAAAACACATTCAAAACACTTGGTCCTTGCTCATTAGGATCCACATAACTTGAGTACCTTACCACAATATGCGCCACATCCTGGCGGACATCGTCTAGATAAGTCGTCGTTTTTGAGAGAGGATCGAGGACGACACTTTCATACGTTTGCTTCATCCTACTCTGAATCACCTGTGGGTTTAAGGCGTATTGCAGGTTTGAAACACCTCTCCAAATGCGCCATCGTATGAAGCACTCAGTGGATTTTTTCCAAAGAGACGTTCGCTCCAGCTTAATGCTTCTCCAGTAACGGGACCATAATCCTGGAACACGCTGTTCAAGCCACTGAATTTTAATGCCAGAAGCCCGAACTTCGCAGAAAGCGATCGATCCTCTTCCGTCATTTTTCTCTCTGTTAGTTCACTGCCGCCTGCAAGTCATGAAGCTTGTCCCGGTATTTTCGCATTTCATATTGCAACTCGGCTTGAAGGGCATCAATCTTACCCGTGTTCGCTCCCGTGATGTTCATTAGAAGAGATTGATAGTTCCATTTAAAATCGCTAATCGCTTCATCTGCTTTTCGCTCGGCATCCTGGATGCCGCTTGCCAGCTGATTTAATTGGTCTGGTTTTATCGATATTCTCGTCACTTCAAGCCCTCCGCTTTCTGAAGAAGTCGGTCGATTTCTTCGTTAATCGCAGAGGTCAGTTCCTCATGAACCGCATACACACTTTGAGAAGCTTGTTCGAGTTCTCCGATAAGGTTTTCATAGGCTTCGCGCGCCTCTCCGTTCCAATTCGATGAATAAGTCGAATGATGTTGATCAAAGACTCGTTTACTATCATCGATATCAAATCTAGCTTCTCTTACCTTTCCTAGATACGCCTCCAATGCCTCTGCTTCTGCCCGATACTTCATGCGCTCCAAATAACGTTTAAACTCTTCTAGTTCGTTTAGCACCGCAACCTCCTTTTCGACCAAACCTCGTTTCACCACAAATGAAGTCTATGTGTACGTCTAGTTAGGTATAGCCGCTGTATTGTCGAGCAGGAAATGATCGCTCTCACATCTTCCATTAATTTCTAAACTTAGAATACCCTCTCTTTCCCTTCTTTTCTATGTCTTTCGACGCATTCCACAAAAATAGTCCTTTTCTACTAAGAGAAAAGGACTATTACAATGAAACTCTTATGCTGTTTAAACTCGTACCTACTTATTTCGTTTTCTACTCACCCGATCCATCACTTCCACCAACCGCTTCGGTTCCTGTGATCCAATCAAAACCTTCTCACCGTTCACTTCCATCAAAACGCCCTGCTTCCCGCTAATGGAATAAGCCTTCTCACCACTAAAATTCCATCGGATCCCCCATCCACCAAACCTTCGTAGTGGCCGGTAGTTCAAACTCTCATAATGCGTTATATCCTTATATAAGAAAACACGGGGTGTCAGATGAAATGGGACAAATCGCACATAAACCCCATCATCCCTCACCTCAGTAATGAGTCGCAGCCATCCGAGCATAACGATTGGAAAAGCAATTCCGAAAATAATCCATAACATGATCACTTCCATATCAGTACCTGGCTTACTCCCAAATAGAATGCCCATCACGAACTGACGGAAAAAGCCAATCCACATTAAAATCGCGATGCCTATTACAATCGCCCAGATCCAGACCTGGTTTGGACGCTGGACTTCTTTGTAGTGGATTTCCTGGTTCAATATCATCAGCCCCTCCCTATCCCTATACTAAAAATGACACCCTGAGCGAACAGATACTCTTCCATCACGCTTTAAAGTATGCTACAGGGACTCAAGTTAGAAAGCAGGTTGATGAAAGTAACTTTGTTAACCTCATCTCGGCAACGTAAAAAACCCCTTACTCTCACTATAGTTCCCCGCAAGCCTGCCAAGAGGAGAAACCTTTTCGAGATCGATTTTATAGTTTCCTAGATACACCTCATCCTGAATATGATAGTGCGTCATCTCCCCTAGAACAAGCGCATTCGATCCAAGCGGAAGGATTTGATGGAGCTTGCATTCCATATGAATCAACGCCTCTTTCACCCGCTTCGGTTTGACCGTCACACTATCAACTGGTGTTAGACCAGTATACTGAAATTCATCCACTTCAGCCGGGACATTCTCCGCACTTTTTTGCATTTCGTTTCCAAGCGAACTCGACACCACATTAATCACAAATTCTTCTTGGGATCGGATATTTGCGAGCGTATCTTTTTCCGTACCCTGACGCTCCCCTGATCCTTGACCGATAGAAATAGCGAGAATGGCAGGTTTTGTGGAAGCAACGGTAAAGAAACTGAATGGTGCTAAGTTATGTACGCCTTCTTCGGATACGGTTGATACCCAGGCGATCGGTCTCGGAACAACGGAACCGGTTAGTAGTTTGTAGACATCTTTTGTTTTTAGGTCGGAAGGGTTTAAATCCAATGTTTTCACTCCTCATGTTTACGATTACTTCTTCTATCCTTGTTTGATAAAAGTTTATCGTAAATTTCCATCAATGGTCCAGCTTAAAACCGTTTAGTCAGGTAAGCATCTTATCCCTCTCCTGCAGTAAAGGGTGAGGAATAGCGTAGGAAAGACCTGGTGATGAGAAGTAGAGGCAGGACGGAGTCTGACTCAATACGTCTCATATAATTCACTTACAATTGAATTCAAAGTCTTATTATTGTTCGAACAATAATAAGACTTTGAAAGTGAATTTTTTCAGGAACAGGTCAGCATTTTCTGTAAGAGTTAATAATCAAAATTCCATAAAGAAAAAAGCATGTCCAGTTTATCTGGTCATGCTTTCTATTAATGCCATCTATCTGTTTAAAGAAATTAATTGTCGTTTGGATCACCAGCAGAGAATGTCACGCCAAATGAGTCAGCCGCTGTTCCATCAAAGCTATATTTCACCGAGACTTGCAAAAGAGCTCTTACTAGCAACTAGTAAGAGCTCTTTTATTTTGTGGACGTTTGCTTCTCGCTCATCATCAATTCGCTAAACGATCTACTGTTCAATCAAATACGTAACGGCGAAGTAGCTTTGCCTTTATACTTTGCCAAGTGGGCTATCTTCTTTCAATCTATGAACATTTCACTTACAGTTCTACTTCTTCACCGTACCCCATCACGATAACCTTCGTATTTGTTCCTGCGAGCTCATTAGCAAGTTCCTCATCTTTATCCATCATGTTTTGAACAACAGGGAACGCTTCTACCAATCCATCGAATGTTTCAGGTTGCGGTGCGGTCTCTTTCGTAGGAAAGGTATGACTTGGAATCACAGTTTCCACATTTAATAAATTTTTCACCGCGTACGCAGCTTCTTTCGGCCCCATTGTGAACTGACCAGAGGATGAAAGAATTGCGATGCTTGGTTGATAGACCTCTTGAATCAACTTCATGTCCATCATAAGTGCTGTATCACCTGAATGATAAAGGGTATGGTCATCTGAGAAATTAAAAACATAACCTGCCGATTCTCCAGCATAGATCGGTGTACCTTCTGTTTCCTTGTAGCTCGATGTGTGTTTTGCTTGGACCATCGTTGCTGCCATGTCTTCTAACTCGAACGTACCGCCGAAATTCAGTGGAAAAGCATTTTTCACATTGTCTTGCATCAGTATCATCGCAAGCTCATATTGAGCAACGACGAGACATTCAGGGTTGTGTTCAAGTAATTTTCCCAAGCCACTCGTATGGTCAAAGTGCCCATGTGTTAAAAACACCGCATCGATGCTTTTCATAAATGCCTCAGTTTGGTACTCATCAGGGCAACCAGGGTTCATCTCAAAGAATGGGTCCACCAAATACCGCTTTCCGTTCTTACTCGTTAACACATACATCGCATGACCTAACCGTGTGATTTTCATATAACTCCCCCTTATCGTAATCATACATGTCCTACTACTAAGTCAACGGATTTGTGAACTAGACACCCAATTCGATATCAACATTTTCTCATTAATAACTGCAAAAAAACCTTACATATACTAACCTCATATAAAGGTTCAGGATAATATTTCTACATGCTGATAATGTAATCCTTGTTAGAATTGATCAATTAACAGAAAAAGGACTTCATCTAAATAGTGAATCATGAGAACAATCCCCGAATAATTCTTCAAGCTACTTCAAAGAAAGCTTTCAAGTCTTAAAGTCTTAGCCTCTCATCCACCATTTCAAATTGTCATGATGCAATTACAAAATCGTCTTCTATCAACATTGGCTCACATCACACTCTCAATATAATCTCCATTTCCTCTCACTATTTTAAGACCCTGCTTCTCAAGTTCCAGCCACAAATATCGATCCAGCGCATAAGGAGATTTCCGTTTTAGCGAAAGCAATGCATCCTCCGTAAGCAACAGTTCATAAGAGCGGTTTTCCTTTTTAACAACGACCTCATAGTCAATCAGCTTCATCACGATCACTTCATAGGCCTCATCCCATTCCTTCAGTTGACGTTCAATGACTTCTGCAACGTGTAATAAAAAACTTTCCCCATCATAACTTTTCGCCATGACGCTTCGTGCAAATCGATTTACGTTCACAAACTCATCCCCCTTATTGTTATAAACAAGGTATTCAACAACTGAACAAAAAAGGCTCTTCATCGCAAATGAATGCAACAAAGGACCTCCGCTATCCGTGCGTTATCATTCAAAGCCATGCTTTGCAGGTTGGAGCACCTTACCACCTGGCAGGTTGCTGTGAAGTCAGTGAGCCCGTACTCTCGTTCACTCGTGATAACCTTATTTAGTTGGTTTTAGTTTACTTAATAATCCAAGAAGTGTCAAAAAGAAATCCTCAAAAGTCTCTTATTTTATTTGATGATTGAAGGTCGTAATAGTTGATTCTACCACTTCATTCTTCTATTTTTTTTGAACACCGTCGCTCTACTTACAAATCCCCAACCTTACAGTAGAATATAATGGAAAAATTTTATAGATCCATCTCCCTATTTTCAACTATAATATTAATTACAATATAATACATCTAGATAGGAGAAAATGATGACTTATTCCTTAGAATCAATTGCTCACCTTGATCACTCTAAAGCATTTGCACAACTAAACAGTAAATTCAACAGCTTCAACCCGCTTAAGGTACTACGTATTGAACAATTTGAAATCCGACACTCAAATGTTCTAGCGTGGTTATTAGGTCCATCCGAAAATCATAACCTTGGAGATTTTCTTGTAAAAAAAGTGCTCTCCCGTATTTTCACCCGCTCTGAGAACGAAGAACGTTTCCAAGATCTATCACTTGATTATTTAAACTATCATTTCGCTTCTTATGCTGACCTGGAAGTGTTTCGCGAGGTACGTACAACGACTGGTCGTTATATTGATCTAGTCGCAAAGTCAGATGATCAGAAAACAGTTTTGATTATCGAAAATAAGTTTCATGCTGGAGAATCTATCGGACAGCTGGAGGATTACCTTCACTTCATTCGAAATAAAGAAGAATATGAAGGCTATACGATTATCCCTATTTTCCTAACATTAAATAACGTAGCACCATCTCATGACGAATATTGGATTCTCGATTACAGTGATTTATTAGATATTCTGCAAATTTATCTTTCTCTAAACCAGGAGTCTATCGCTGACAGAGTCTATGATTTTTTAACATATTACATATCAATCATTAAAGAAGAACTTGTTGAAGATGAAAAAGATATTACGTTAGCACTCAATGTTTATCAATCGAATCAGGAAGCCATCGATCTGCTATACGCTCCTCATCATGAAGAGCTTAGAAAACATCACCGATATAATGATTTATTCAAACAAGTTGATTCATTTGATGACAGTACGAAATCGTCACTACACCGTATCTATCAAAAACAAAAGCAAGCAATCGATTATGTCTATCGTATTGGCAGCAATGTTCTCCGTCAGGCTTTCTTATCCTTTGCGATCAAAGAAGAATTTCCAGAAGAAGTCTATCAAGCTGATTCTCGTTTACCTTATTTCATTCTTCCAGATTGGATAGAGTTTACTGAAACAATCGGTGAGCCAACGATTCCATACTGGCTTGGTCATGGATTAGTTATCTGGTATGAGCGAACATGGGATGAGCGATTGAAGCTAACAATTGAAGTTGGTCCAACTCCATATGAGAAGAGACTACCTTTCTTAAATGCCTTAGAACAGCAAGAAATTCGCATTAGACCTACTGCCAAAATAGAAGGAAAGAAGTTTACGAGAGTTCATTCACAAACTGTTGAAATCGCTGATTGGGCTAATAAAGAACAAGTATTGCAAGGAATTGATGAGCTTTATCATAGTGATGAAACGAGGAAAATATTAAAATCAATTGCTTTAGCGGTTGAATCATTGCATTCAAATACTCAAGGAACCATTGAATTAGAAAGAGATCTTTACACTCAATCATCCGTCATCCCTAGCAAAGCGTTTGATCAATTCGTTGAACACTACAACGACCAAATCCTTAAATATCGCTATACGAGTAAACATTGTACATTTGTACTTCACTCTTTCGAAAGGTTAGAAGCTACATACGGAAAACCACTTGAAAATTGGTGGTTAAATCATATGCTCATGTTCTGGTATGAACGTTTGAATGATGACCGTTTAAAACTTACGCTTGAGCTGGGTCCGTTAGAACCTGAAAAGAGAATTGTGTTCTTGGAAAAACTCGAGGCAAAAGGCATTAATGTGGTCAGCCGTTCTAAGCTTCCTTCGGCGAAATATACAAGGTTATATTCGCTTGCTAAGGTAGTTAATAATTGGAATGATATTAACGAAGTATATAATCTAATGGACCATCTATATAAACATGAAAAAAATCAGTTGGTAATGAGGATCCTCGATGAAATAGTAATCTAATAGAAAAGGAACTCTACGGTTTAAAGGAGTTCCTTTTTCTGCAATGTTGTAAACAGTATTATATATAAAAACTAATCTCTTCCCATATGTATATCTACTAAATGACTAACGTGCTCTTCTAATAATTTTATTTTTTCTTTAGTTTCTTTCTTCATATGTTTAAGACTTATTCTCTCTAATAAACCCCAAGTATTTAATAACAAATTAAAGTCATGAATAAGTGAATCTTCTGGTTGAATAGACAAAAAGTATACTTCATCAAAGACCTCACCAGAATTTAAAATCGTTGACCTTAGAATTTCTCCATCAAATTCAACTCTATAATTCCCCGTGTCTAACATCGCATTCATTTTTCATCCTCCAAAACATGATTGAATCCTCTATCATCTGACTCAACATACTTCTTGTAATATTTCAAAGCATTACTATACATTCTGTTGCCTCTTAAGTCTTTATCTTGGAATTGAGGAATTGATAAATATATCTGACTTTTCTTACCGATAGTCACAGAATTATTTATTTGATACAAACTACCACTTAATTCTCCCTGATCTACTAGCTCACGAGAAATTGTATTTATCGCTCCTGAATATTTATCAATAGTACTTTGAGCTAAATTCGTATGATCAGATAGCCATTTAGAAAATGCTTCTTTTTTATTCATTTTGTCCCTCCAAACACTTATACTATATAGGTCAATCAGTCGTTTCTAAATATATACCGTTCTGGTCCCTTAAACACTTCTCTCACATGCCAATTCAAAAAACGATCTTCCGGCAAATAATCCGGATGAATCGGTCGACGAATATCCTTTCCATGAAATTGTAGTAGCCACTCCTGAAAACCACTTGTCCCATGTGCCTGCTCAGCTACGAGAAACGTATTTTCCTCTGACAAGGTAAAGACACCTCGATCAAACAGTTTATGATGCATGGAACAAAGAGCAATCCCATTGTTTTCAACATCAGGCCCACCAGCTTGATGCCACTTAATATGCGCTGCTTCCACGCCAACAAGCTTGTCTCCAAGTCGCACATTAAACCCACAAACCGCACAGCTATATTCATAAGCTTTAAGTATCCTCTCACGGAAGTAAGGATCTCTTGAACGCTTGCCTTTATACTCAAGATCCAGTCCAACATGAGCTAGAATATCCTCATGCAACGTTTCTGGAAAGTGATTCCGAAGCAGTATATCTGCTATCTCACATAAAAGCTGATGGTTATCTTTTAACAAAAGGTAGACTTCATCAGTAAATCCACCACTTACATGATGATCTAATAATAATCGATTATTTGGATTTCGGGTGTCGATCTCCAAAGTTGTTCGTAACTCCCATATCCCATCATGCTTTAACCTCACAAACGGCTCTTCTGGATGATAGGACTTTCGCTTAGGCCCAAACTCAATTAACAGACTCGTTAATTTTTCTTTCACTTCTTTATATGGAATGAACTGTGACTGATCGCTTTGCAACCTGGCAAGTGTATAAAGCAATAGGAGTGGTTTATGCGGGGCACGCTGGTTGCCTTTTTTCCAGATGCTTAATGTATTTATCGTTTCTTTTAGAGTATGTTCGTTCATTGGAAAACTCCTAGTTATGTAAGATGATTTTGGATGAATCTACCATTACTAAAATTATATCATCTTTCTTTGATAAGTTAAGAAAACAAATGATTATGGGAAGTTCTGGATGATTTGGAATGCTATAATAATTGTGGAGGTGAAAGCGTTGGGAGACATAAAGTTATTTAAGCTAGGAACCGAATCCGTTACTGAACTAGAAGGACAGTCGGTTTCAGTGGAAAAATCATTACAAGAAATTATGGAACAACATCTAGAAACGTTCTTGGGTGTACGCTTTCTTGCTTCTGAGTATACAACCGGGAAAAAGCATGCTGGCAGAATTGACACATTGGGTATCGATGAAAACAACGCACCCGTTATTATTGAATACAAACGATCAATTAATGAGAATGTCATTAACCAGGGGTTGTTTTATTTAGACTGGCTGCTAGATCACAAAGCGGAGTTTGAATTAATGGTTATGCGGAGGTATGGGAGTACCTTAGCTGATGCAATTGATTGGAGTAGTCCACGTCTTCTCTGTATTGCAGGTGGATTCACGAAATACGATGAACATGCCGTTCAGCAAATCAATCGAAATATAGAGCTTTATCAATACAAGCACTATCATGACGGCTTTATCTTGTTAGACCTTGTTAATGCGACAACTGCTCAAACCACTGAGCTATCAACCTCAACAAACGGTACCAGACAAATCGCATATAAAACCGTCAGTGATTATCTCGGGCAATCTACCACTGAGCTACAAGACCGGTTTGAAGCCATTAAGTCTTATATGATGGCTTTAGGCGATGACGTTCAGATGAAGACATTGAAGTATTACATAGCATTTAAGCGAATCAAAAATTTTGTATGTCTGGAAGTACATCCTCAAAACCATAAGATCGTGCTCTTTCTGAAAATTGATCCGGATACAATTACCTTAGAAGATCAATTTAGTAGAGATGTTCGCAACATCGGCCACTACGGCACCGGTGACCTGGAACTAACCATTTATAACGATGAAGATTTTGAGAAAGCTAAACGATACATTCATATGAGTTATGATGTTAGCTAAACAAAACGAGCACTCCACTGAAGAGTGCTCATTTTGTTAACTCTGCTTAATCCTCCACATCAATCAAAAAAACCCGTTCATCAAATCCACCGCGTACTTCCTTTTTCTCCTTACGTACTTCTTCCAATTCATCAAAAGAAGAATGATGAACCTCTACTAATGAATAGATGAGCTCCAGCATATCAGCGAGCTCTTCAACCGCATGACTATCTTCCATTGCTTCTAGGTACTCGTGTAGTTCTTCTTTTAGTTTTAGCTGTAGCTCTTCTTTGTACTCAGCTTCATCAAGAATTCTAGTATTGAACTTGTTACAGTTTGCACGAATGATTTCTGGGATACGATCTCTTACTAGTTTGTTGTAGGTAGGCATTTCCCATCTCTCCTTCGCATTATAAGTTAGTTAAATGATAATATAAGATTAGCTTAATCGGAGAAGGAATTGCTAACAAAACCTAAAAAAAATAAAAGATATTGATTTGAAAATCCGGAACGAACACGCTGAATTTCTTTATCTCCTTCTAGTGAAAATGTCCAAATGTCTTATAATCCATTCTATGGTAACCGAGATTAGATAGTACATTCTCAACCATACTCACATCTATAATAAAGATTGATCCTAAACAAGCCAATGTAGTATGTGAAATCAAGAGGAATCTTACTTCTTAATAAGATTATGAATATGATTTAAATAGTTCATTTCTTTATCGGTTAATATTATGCTGTGAGCAATTTTGTTCCTGATGCTTGTAAGTTTACTAAGAGATTTTAATGTGCTTTCTTCATATAAATTATTGACTTCAGGAACAATTTTCAAGAAATTAATTAACTCATGAAAATGCAATTCATCTATTGGTCTCGATGTAATATTATTCTTGTATATTTTATTAATTTTATCCACCCAATAATCCCCATAGTGTAATACTAATGTTTCCTTTATATTATTTCTAATTTTATTTTCTATTTGAAATAACATCCCGTAACAATTCTTCATATCTTCTAAATTCAATTCCATCCCCCCTGCCGCCCCTCTATAGTTTTAATAGAAAAAAAGAGAAGGTAGATATCCCTCTCTTAGAACAAACGCATTTGGATAACGTCATCTTTGTTTTCCACTTCCTTTTTATTCAAAAAATCAATAACTTTTTAACCCCTATGATTAACACACGCCCTCTTAATTGTGGCACACCATAGTCTCTTGAATTTAGCAATTTAAAATTTTAGGTCATAACACGCTGCTTTAAAATATTGAACTATTTGCACCTTCGTCTCCAATTACTGCGGCAAGACCAGCTAAATTGAACACTAAATCTAGACCTCCACACCCCGAAAACAAACTATTCATATTAATTTTATTGATTCTATATTTTACTATCTCTAATAGTCCAATATCATTTTCATCTATTAAGTGTTATTAAAAGTTCACAAATCGAGTTGATAGTACATTATGTTCATTTATCTCATCCGTATTACTAATACCAAGTAAATTCAAACTTTCTATCAACTTACAACACACCTGATTGCCTTTGGTAGTCAAAGGTTGATCAAACCTAAGTACAGGATTTAATTTACTATTTTCAACATTCCATTCTACAAAAACTGAGAGCGGACGATCTCCGTCATATTTTTGAGCAAAGCTTCTATAATTAAGTGCTTTACATGCAAAATATACCTCAGGATGTTTTACTGCATACTCCTCTATATCTATTAAATTGTCTACAGCTTCTTGAATCGAACTAATATCGTTTATGTTACTAACTAGTACAAAATTCGCTACTCCCGAATCAATTATAAGGTTTCCGTTTATTTTAGCGTTTCTTTTTTCACAATTTAAATTTCTACCAGAATACACCTCTAATACTTCTTCCGGATTCAGTGTAATAGAATTGGATAGCTCTCCCCCTGATTTATTTAGTAATTCAAACTTCCATCCTAGTGTTATGCTTCCTTTGCTTGTTCTTCCTAACTTTTCTTTGAAAATGTAGGGTCGATTAATAAATTCACTCTCAATTTCTTTAGTTATTCGCTCAACTTTAAATTTCCAATCATAACCAAATATCTGTTCTGCACGCTCCGCACTCATTTTATTCTCTAAAAAATCAGCATTATCTTGTTTGAAAGATATTTTTAATTCCAGTTTTTCACCATTGACATTATCAATACATTGAACATAAATATCTGTCTTAGGCTCTCCACCTCTGCCATGTGATTTAGGCTTACCTGATAGTTGTACCTCATATTGATTACCTTTAAATAAAAAACTTGAACCATTTGAAAATAAATCTAAAATATATTTTTCAGAAATACTATAATTTGCCATATTACCCCTCCTTTATGACCAATTATATGGGACATATAGGAGAACACCACAGACTATAAGTCACTACCTGAAAATATTTGAATATATTATTTTTTCTATGAATCACCTAAAAGTAGTATATAATTGTATTCAAACTGTTTATTTATTAGGTAGGTGAACACTTTGTCAATTCAAGCGAAATTCGGAAAAACAATAGCATTAATTAGAAATGAAAAAGGTATATCTCAAGAAGCTTTGGCACACAGATGCGGATTTGATAGAACTTACTTAAGCGGTATAGAAAGAGGAAAAAGAAATCTTTCTATAAAAAACATTGATCGATTAGCTTACTCATTAGAAATGCCAATTAGTGAGCTTTTCATACAAGTCGAAAAAAGCTGCTAGTGATGGTTACGCCTAAATAATTGCATGAAAAAAAACAGAGTGGAAATCACTCTGTTTTCTTCACCTCAAATATTATTAAAATAATACATCTTCAACTTTACTGTTGAAAGTTTGTTTTAATTTGTGAATTATCCATTCAGGTCTATGCAATAAATCAAAAACATCAAACACTTTAAAATTAAATCCTTCATCTCCAAATGAATTTATATAGTTTTGTAGGTGAATATCTTCGCTACTCCAAAATGGGTGCTTGATAATACATGCCACTGGAGCATCATACTCAAAGGTAATAGTAGGGAATTCTCCGTTTATTACTTCACCCCTAATGTCCATCTGACTTAAATTATTTAAACCACTTCTAATTAAACTTAACCATCGATTTGATGTCAAAGACGGTGTGAATTCATGATTATCCATTAATTCTGCTAAATCTAATCCTAATCTCCAATTAAGTAGTGGATGATAAATCATATTATCGTATGTTCTTAGACACTGATAACATGAGGAATCACAATCATGTTCCTTTAATATTGGTAGCTCTCTTAATTCTCCTGTTAAATCATTAATTATTTGCTCAACCATACCACTTTTTGCTAAATGCTTTGCATAACCTGCACCATTAATAAGTTGATCTGATAAAAATACTTCACCAATGGTTGTATTCTCTTTAATTTGTGACCGTATTCCGATTTGCATTTCATTACTGTCTACATCTAACATTTGTGTAGCTAACCTTCTAAATAAGAACGCAAATGATAGTAGACCTGATTTAACCCCCAAATTATTTGGGTTTAAGTCAAATCTGTCTGATATTTTATTCAATTGTAACAGCAATACTTCAGTATTTTTAATTGATGATAAAGCAACCGTTTCTTGTTCTTTAGACATTTTGTAATCCCAGTTCATACGCTCTACTTCTTTTTTCTCTATCCAACCTTCGTAATCGTCTTTACACTTTTGATAGGTGAATAACTGACCGAAATTATCATTTATTGTATATATATTCCCTTCTTGAGTCCAATAGATTGTATTTCCATACTCTTGAGCTTCTTCAATATTCGATCCATCTTGTGCAAGCTTTGGAATAGCTCCTCTAGATGTCCATTCAAATTGTTCATTAAAATCTTCGGTTTCCCATGCAGTACGAAATCCTAAGGGCTCTGCGATTCGTAGCTTACGAAATGGCGCCCCAATTGTTTCACTAACCTCCTCTTCACATGAGGGACAAAATGTGTGTAATTTAGGATCTTCTAATAGTATGTGGCAATTACTACAAAAAGCAATTTCTCTTATCCGCCCAAGAGGATTAGAATCCGCTTCAATCTGATTACCTTTTATCCAATAATGTGCTAAACCAACTACTCTGTGTTTTCCTTTGTCTTTGATTATCTCAGATCCAGGTGAATAATCACTTATAGCAATCTCTAAATCTCTATCAATCGTTCCACTTTTTAATTTTTTCATTCCCAACCTATTGTTACGAAATTCATGATGTAACAATCTTGCTCTCGTAGGAAAACCAAACATAGGTAATAATCCAGCTGCCGCTAAATTCTCACTAAGGGCGTTTGAGGAATACCTTGAATCTTCTGCAACTTTGGTGATTTCATTAATAAATTGCACTTTTATAAAGTGTTCCATAGATGATAACTGATTACCATTTAATTCAGTTCCATGTGCTAATGTTCTTAATAGCATTTGGAGTACTTCATCCCCTCGATCTGAGGCAATATACTCTTCAATTATTTTTTTATGAGTTTCCCACTCTTTTGTTAAACCGTATTCACCGTGAACACTATTAGTTGCATGAAAACTTTCATTTGACATTGCTTCTGTGAACGCATAAAATAAAAGTTCTTTATTTACCACTCGCTGTGCTATTTTAGCTGATTTCATATCTACATAGGGTTGTGGAGGTTCATCGCCAGTCATCTTATCTAGATTAAAGAAATACCAATCATCATGACTTCTTCCTCTACATAGAGTCAAACTTACTGAAAGAGGTACTCCTCTTCGACCAGCACGACCTACACGTTGTTGATAATTAAAGCGTTGTGGAGGCATATTTGACATAGCTACAATTCTTAATGAACCTATGTCCACTCCTGCTTCCATAGTTGTTGTAACGCTTAACATATCAATTTCATCCACAACTGGAATATCATCTTTATTAAAATGTGATTGAAACAATTGTTGTCTTCTAGTAGTCTCTTCGTCGTCAGTTTGACCAGTTAATTCTTCTGAGTGAAACCGCTTCTTTGATTTAGGGGTTTCAACTATGTGGCGATAATAATCTTGTTGAACAGAATGTTCTATTTCGCAAATTTCTAACTCTCCGTAACAATCTGTACATACACGACAAGATTGATGTAAGTGTAAACGTCCACATTCCACACATTTATAGCCATATTTACCAGGTGATATTATACATAACATTTCAGTATTTAAAATATATCCTTCTAGACCATTTTGTCGTTCTAATATTTTCATCATAACTTCTCTAAATTTTTCTACTGAAATATTATTTGCCTTTGCAACTGCATACCAATAGTTTTCTAAAAGCCTAGGAGGGTTTACTGAAGCACTTCTACCAGACAAATTATGCCTGCGAGCCCCCCCCAGAATACGTAGAGAACTATTAACTGCCTCTCTCCAAAATTCTGGAGATTTATCCAAGTTATCACTAAACACTTTATCCGGCTCAATTGTTAAATAACCTATTCCAACAGACTCAATATCACGTTTTCGTTGTGCAAATAAAACTTGTGCAACAATTTGTTCTCTCATATTTTGTAGTAATTCAATACGATATTCTTTTAGATCTTCATTTAAATTCCGCTTTCTCTCAATTTTATGTGGCTTACTCCAATCATACAAGCTTGTCCATTTATTTCCACTTCTATCCTTTTGCAAGGAAAGTAACGAACCAGAAGGATTACACCCTTCTTGTACTAAAGCAGATTCAACCCGATCCCATAATTCGGAAAGCCTGAGTGGACCATTTACTTCATTTAATATGTGTGATACTACACTTTCTGGTAAATGTCCATTAAAAAACGCCTTGAGTAATGCGAAATCATTTTTGTTTGATATTTCGTACATTTCTGCCAATTCCGCCTCTACATCATTTAACTCTTCTTCACCTCTTAATTTTTTCTTTGTTGCTTCTATCAATGGATTAGATTTATCCGCTGCTTTAGCCACTATGTGTCTTAACTGATCATAATAATGATTTTGCTCAATTTTAGCAGATAACTTAGCTGCATCTTGCCTACTATCAGAAAAGAGTACTAATTTAGGCTTTTCTTTATCTGGTATCTCTCTTGTAATTCCTTCTAAGAGGATTTGTGCTATCATATCAAAGCCGGTTCTCTGCCCCCGTATTGGTGAACGAGAAATTCTAGAACTTTCAACGGTGTCTTTCATTTTATTATTTTTTCTAATAGCCCAATTTGCATGACAATGGGGACATCTTGTTGCAAATGCTGGCATCTTATTAACAGCATCCTGTTTTTCTCGATCTTTGCTATTAATACAAAACATAAATCCCGAAGTGTTTGAATTTTTGTCGTCAACATGCAGATGTCCAGTGGTTGGGTCGTAAATAGATTTCGGCCAGGACATTTCTAATTTAGGCTTTTCACTTTTATAAGGACTGCCATCAAACGTAATTTGCCATTTAGGTATTGAATCCTTATTATTAGTTGGCCAGTGTAACGCATAATCTTCATACTTTTTGTTAAAGTTTGCATTCTGGGCTAAGCTTTCTAAGTCTGGAAAATCACTACTTAACACATAGCCTGAGTTCCCGCTTGAATTTTCCCTGTTTTTATAACCACCTAGAAACACATCTCCACAATTTTGGCAGTAGTAGAGATCTAACACCTTACCTCCACAATCACATTTTAATCTAGGTTGTTTATATAACTTACCAATTTTTCTTTCTTCATATATATACTTATCGTGAACTTGATTACATTCAGGATTACTGCAAGCCCACAACCCCTGAAAATTCCTGAAAAAGAGATGTTCTCTTAAAGGTAGTTGCACCTTTCCATTGTTAGAAGAGTGGGTAATGGCGTATAGTATACCACCTATAATCCTTAAATCGCTGTTTTTAGGTGTAAAAATGCCTTGTAAGTTTTTTATAGATTGAGGTTTTTTAGTATGTTTTATAAAATCATATAGAATACCAGATTGTAATAATATTTTGTAAAGTGCCTGCTTTTTATCTTTTAAATTAGTATCTAGGTGCATTTTCTTATTTAGAAAATCTACAGCTTCTGAAAAGTTAGTTTGTGCTTTATCGTAAAAACTAGCGAAGTTGCTCATCTCTATCGGGATTTTTGGTCCTTGAGGTTTAAAAGCTTCTTCACTAAGTCGATTTCCTTCGATAATTGAAAATTTCTCTTTTGGAATACCAAAAAACTCTTCCAGAAACTTTTGACCCTCTTGATTAATAGATGCGCTTGTTGCAATTATTCTTAATTGTGGACTGTTCGCTTCTAGACCTAGACGGCTTAAAAGTGTTTTTAACACATATGCTACTTCTGTGCCAGCTGTACCACGGTAACTATGCAACTCATCTAATATTAAATGAAAAACATTATCTTCACTCTCTTCTAGCCACTCTTTAGTCTTATCAAAAATATCTTGTTCTATTTTTCTAGTCAAAATTATATTTAACATACTAAAGTTAGTAATAAATATATCAGGAGGATGTTCTTGCATGTCCCATCTTCCTAACATCTCTCCACCATCTAACCTAGGGATTGTAGATAGTTTTTCGAGGTGTTTTTTCTTTATATCATTTTTTAATTCATTTCTGGTTGAAACATCCCAATCTTGATTCTTATATTCATCTAACTTTTCGCTCATTAATTCATTAAATATCAAGTTCCTGTCTTCTTCACTAATGATTTCTTGATCTAAAATTGATAACAATTTTTTTTTATTCAAAAGTAATTCTTCTTCTTGTTTTTCAGCATTCTTAAAGAACTGAATCATTTCTTGTCTTTTGCCATTTTGAACTGGACCAGAAACGGGAGTTTTTCCAGTATAACGTCCAAAATGAAACCTATTCCCCCCTCTGTTAGTGTCAAGCCACCTTCTTGCTTCATCACTATCGAGTGCTTTCCTTAGTCTCTGTAATTGATCTTCAACAAGTGCATTTAGAGGGTATAATATTAATCCCCTTATTCCTGGGGAACGTTTTTCGTGGTTTCTACTAGAAGTAAAAGAAGAACGCTTTTTTTTCCACCATGGTGAATTTTTTTCTTCAGCGTCATCCCATTTTTCACTTTCACTTAACAAATTTAGTATTAATGGTAAAAGAAAACTTTCCGTTTTACCAGAACCTGTTCCTGAGGTTACAACAACGTGTTCCTTATTAATTAATGCTTTTTCTATTGCTTCAAACTGATGTAAATGTAGGTCAAACTTTTTATTTAACAAGCCTATATCTATAAAATCAGCATAATATTCTGGTAACCCTAGACTTTGGCAGGCATCTTTTGCTTTCATTCTTGAACTCTGATAAGGAGGAAGAGACTCAACATAAGGGTATTGATATATAGTTCCCTCTTGCTCAAGTAAATCTCTTCGCTCCTGTGAAAGGCAATCATTACCCAGCGCAAATGGACTATCTAAATATTTCATATAAACTTCTTTCATATTGTTAAATATCCCCAGTATATCCTGCAATATAAACACTTCCTTTTTTAGATAAACATTAATTCGATGCCTAATTTAACACTAAGCGATAAAGCTATTTCTAATGGGACATTTTCATACATTCTAAAATTATCCTTCTCTATTGGTGCTTTGCCGATACAACTGCTAATGCATCTCTCATATAAATCAGGAAGATGATACTCTTTCCTAACAAACAATTTATAAGGACTGTAAAGAAAAATAGTAGATTTATTACATTTCGCAGAAAATAATTTACCTACCTCTTTGTCAATAGGTCGTAATGATTGTTCACCTGGTTCTCGTATGTAAGAATTTTTATTGAAATCATTAAAGTGTATCCGTTGTAACTTTTTCTTTTTACTCACCCATTTATGTTTGCGAGCATCCCAGTATTCCTTCTTAATACTTAAAGGTAGAGATACCTCATCTACTAGATCACAAGAATTTACTAAGTCATCTAAGTTAGGTAATATTCTTAATAGATGATATGCAAAATAATCTTCTTCCCAATTGTAGGCTATTTGTTCTTTCTTTAAGTACTCTTTAGCGGTCAGTTCAGAGTCACTTTCAAGATAAATTGGAATTGGCTCATATTTATTGGTGGGGATACTGTAAATTAGAGTTATACCGTTGGGTAAACTACTAGAAATTTCTTGCATTGAATAACGCGTTCTTCCACCTGTAATAACCATTAAAACTGAACTTGAAGGAATTAGTGCTACAGATGTAGGGTTAACTTTCCACGAAAACCGAGAAGTATATTCTTCTTTAAAAAATTCCACCATTCCTAACTTCGCTAAATTACGCCGAATACTATATGCAATTAGGTTAATACTCTCTCCCTGATTAATATCACCCTCAAACAGAAATTGAACTGCGTTTGTAAAGTCTCTCCAATTACCTTCCTTCTTAATAGTAAGGTACTCTAGTAATAACTCAATTGGTCTATCTAGCACAATGGAATTAAAATCATAAAACTCAATTCCTATTGAATCCTTATCCTTCGCAAATGCTGGTGCCGCCATTTTGGGAGAGAATGACATAGTTTTATATTCTTTGTTTTTATACGCAACCATTGCCTCCCCCTCTGCAGTTTGAATAAAGAGATTAGATAATTGTTCGATGTAATTATCATTGTCATAAATATAAGAACCTGCAATTTTTATTTGTCTTGCATTTAAATCATGCTTCTCAGGGATAAAATTGCTGTAATCAAGATAGTTTTTGTAATCGACTTTTAACAATATAGATGTAGATAAATCTTCGACTGATATTTGGTAAATTCCTGCTTTTGGTATCTTTAGCTCATCAAGCCGTAAAGAAACTTTTGGTTCAATCATACAAAAACTTTCAATATTATTTATTTTTACAACTGAAGATCTTTTGCTACTTATGATTAATGTTGGTAATGCATCAAATAACCACTCATTATTACGTAACTTTAAGCCTCCTACCAATGATAATGACGAAGACTTTTCACTAATAGTGAATTGTTTATCTAATAAATTTGAATTTATTGGCTTCTCTTTATTTAATTCAATAAAAAATAGGTACCACCCATTATTGGCCAAGTCATCAAAGGTGAATGTCTGAAATTTAAGTTCATTAACTTTAATCCATCTTTCGACATCATTAAGTTTAGATACACGAAATAGTAATAAATATTTTTGATTAATCATTAGTTCTTTAGATTGAATCCACCCCCGTATACCCAGATATTCACCTCTTTCTAATACGTAAATGTCTTGTGCATTATGATATAATCTTATTTCCTGCTCTTTACCTACTTCGTATGTAGAGTTTTTATTAATTTCCTTAATACTATCTAGTTCTTTCTTTAAGTAACCGCTTACTTTTGTGAATGGCTCACAGGGTGAAAACAATTCAAGATACTCACTTTCAACATTGCAAAACAACTCGAGATGTATTTTAGTGCTAGAATTTCCTACACCTTCTTCAAACCAAATATGATTAAATAGTTCCATTTTTAAATTCTTATTATAAAGCGCTGCAGAGGACAGATCTGTTTCTCCATCCCAGCTATTAAATTCCAGTTGAACCATCCTTATGAAAGCATCTAATAAACCCTCTTGTGTTTGACTTTCTTTAAAATACCTTGCCAACCTATTGTTTTTATTTTGAAAATAAATAATAAAAAGTTCTACTAAATCATTCTTAGCTAATTCAATATTAGATGGAACATAACCTGCCCAATTAAAAAAGCTATGTAATTCCTTGCGGTCAGAATCATTTACCAGGCATTGTGATCTAGGGTACCCTATATACCTTTGACCAAATTGGAATACATTCACATAACCTCGTTCACCTTTTAGTTCGTTTAGCCATTTATCCAAATAGAGCCATAATACTTCAGTCTTTCTAAAATTTTTTATTGCACCATCATCTATCTCACTTTCACCTAATAGTTCTCTTAATCTATAATAATAATTTCCAGATGTCACACCATTAGATTGATCCATTCGTGTTGCTGCAAGTACACATATAGAAAGTATCCCTATAAATGGTGGAGGACCTTGTTTACCTTGATTAAACCATTTACTGCCCCATATCTTTGCTTTTTCAAATATGGTGTTTATGTTGCCTCTTTCATAAGTGCTCACGGAAGAGCAAAAGGATTTTAATGATTCTTTATAATTTAGTTGTTTCTTTTCGCCCAGTTCTGCTAATAAATCATCTGTCACATATAAATAAACAATTTTATTTTTGTTATGGGCACCAAAAAAGTGTTCAAATAATAATTGATTCCATTCATCGTAGGATACATTTTTGCTCCTAAGTGAATTCATCTTCTCACCCCTTATTCTAAGAAGGAACCTCTAATTACTATGCAAAAAGCCTTAAGACTATTTTATCATTGTCGGTTATTTATTGGAAGATTAGGAGAAATTAACCTTTAAAATATATCATTAGTGGAAGGGGGTATTAATCAATGCTTTTTTTTCATTGCTAATCTCTCAAATAATTTCTACAGCCTTTGAATTATTGTATACTTTCACCACCTCAGGAAAGTTGCTCTCACCAAGTTTATCTTTAATCCTCCCAAGTGAAGGTATAGCGTATAAATTAGCTCATGCTTTCTAGTAGGACCATATCTCTCAAAAAGCTCCCTTAATAAATTCACAAGAAAGGCTAGGAGAAACGAATAAAGCCTTAGAATCAATTATTTCTTGGTTCCGCAATACTCACCATTTATCACAAAATACGATAATGGTAAAAATCAACGACATTAAGCGTACAAGTAAAATATAATTTATTATACTTTTCTATACTTATACAAAACACTAGATGATTAATCATCTAGTGTTTTGTATTTAAATTATAGTGGTAACCTTAATTGGTTATATTGATTATCTTTTTCCTTAACGTGTTCAACTGCCCAATCAGCAATTGGCTGTGCTACTGCTTTAGCAAGCATTACTGGTACTGCATTACCAATTTGTTTATAGGCTTTGTCTAATTTGCTATTGGTTTGTAACTTTTCACTATTTCCTAATGAAAAATCATACCAATCGGGAAAAGTTTGAATACGTTTTATTTCTTTAATTGAAAGCCTTCGATTATTTTCTTCACCATCAGGAAAAATCCATTTATTAGTTTCTACCTTTTCCATCGGCAAGCCCCCAGGGTGAATAGGTGCTTGCCTTCCTGATGCTTGAATAGTAAAGCTTTGGTCAGACCAACGTTTTTTACGATTTCGACTCATAAAAATACTGGAATATGAACCAGTATAGTATGGACCAGGGTCTTCTCTTAAATCCCCTATAGCATCTTCAAGTGTAACAAACGGCTTTAAGCCATCTTCTTCCCCGTGGGTTGGGTCTGGAAATTCATATTCGAAGTCAATATCATTTCGAACACCGACAATTAATACTCGTTCTCTTAGTTGAGATACACCATAATCCCTAGAATTAAGCAACTTAACGTAAAGAGTATACCCTGCTGCTGCAAAATCCTCCACAATTTGCTTAAATACCTCACCTTTACCTAACGTCATCATTCCTTTAACATTTTCACCTACAAAGATTTCAGGCTGTATTTGTAGTAAACAACGAATAAAGTGTAGGTATAGAAAGTTTCTTTCATCATCGACCAGTCTTGGACCTGCTTCACTAAACCCTGGACAAGGAAACCCACCTAAAACAATATTTGCTGAAGGGAACTCTTTTACTTTACGAATATCTTTTTTGTGAGAATAGACGTCTTCCCCATTATTTTCCCTATAAGTTTCTATTGCTTCTTGGAAAATATCATTAGTATAAACAGTTTTAAAGATGCTTCGATGACGAAGATGATTAAATGTCTCTTTGTCCTTAATAGCATCTAAGGCTGCTTCTTCTCCAATAACCGCCGCTAAACCAGCAAGTTCAAAACCCAGGTCGAGACCACCCGCCCCACTAAAAAGTGAGACAATATTCATTTTGTCCTGGCTGTACTTTATTTCATCATTAGAAAAATCACTTTCATCTTCTATAATAGTTTCTTTTTCGTAATTAATTTTTTCAATCAGCAGTTGTTTTACTTCTTCTGCATGGTAATCTGGAGCAGGCTTAAACTTACCTCTACCTCGTTCATTTAGTTTAATTCCCATAATCTGCTCCTCCTTTCGACAAAAACCTACTATTAGTTTACTGGTATTCCGATTGATTTACAATCATAAGCATGTACCATATAATAGTATTCACTTTATTTCCACGTATAGTTACCATACCATGAAAAAAATCGTTCGATATTCGAACGATTTTTCATGGTATTAAATTAATGTGTTAAAAATACCCTTCCTAGACCTGCAAAAACCTTAAAAAATTTATTATATAAAAGTACCATTAAATTATTTCGCCTTTTTCCCATAAAGAATCAAAATGGATTAGATATTTATTTAAAACCTCACTATCTTCAAAGAAATGATAAGAATTCACTTCAGAAAAAGTGTTAACTATTGAATGAATTTTGTTATTCATTTCATACCTCATCTTTCGGTTCTCCTGCCAAGCAAATTGGGTAGGTGTAAAGTTACCTGTTGTCACGAGAAGTTTTTCATCCACAATAATAAATTTGTCATGAATGATAGGGTACCAACTTCTTTGAAGAATATTAGGACAACCTTTAAATATTTCCTCCGTCTTTTTTGTTCTCCACCCTTGCGCTTGATGATGAGGGCGAGTTTGTTTCAGTACTTTTATCTCTACATCAGTATTAATTTCCTTCAATTTTTCTATTATACTATCAGCTTTATTATCAAAAGGGCTAATATCACTTAAGTGTTGTGAACAAAGGTATATTCGTTTTTTTGCTGTTTGAATAAAATCAATAATTTTCTGCTGTATGTAACGGTTACTTCCTATCCCGTTATATTTAATAAAAGGAGCAGTGAAATAGTCTGTTATATATATATCCTCTAAATTCACAGGTTTTACAACATATTCAAAGTCATAATGCGTCTCTATGTACTTCAGATAAGATTTATAAGAGAATGAAACTTGGTCTAAAATAGAAAAGTAGTCTCTAAACATTTTTTCCGTATTGCTCTTTCCTTCTATGACAATAAAATTGTCACTATGTGGTGGGTCACCCAGAGCAAAATTACATGAACTAGATATACATTTTACGCTATCGTCAAATTCAGCAAGTATTGATTTGTTATGCAAGGTATATAAGTGAGAACCTCTTGAAAACTCTTGCTGATTCCAAACGTATGTGTGGGGGAAAATCTTTAAATTTATATTATCGTGTAAATCTATTCTACTATAAACTTTTTCTGCATACTGTAATTTAGATTTTAAAGTTCTATCATTAATTGAATAATTACTTTTATACAAGTCCTTTTTTCTCTTATCATATCCATTTTGAGGTATACTATATATGTTTATCTCGCATCCTTTTTCAGCCATATTTTCAATAAAAGTCTGTAGAAATGGATTGTTATATAAAAAAATGAAATAGAAATACTTTTTGCACCTTTTAGTTCATCCATAAGGTGCTTTAATAATTTTGGTGAACTACCTTTCACATGCTTTTTCCATAATTCTCTTGGTATATCGTTATATGTAGTATACATCTTGTCCCCCTAATATCTTCATGAGTAAAATTATACCAGTAGAGGTTTCAAATTAACATTAGCAATCTCTCATCAATGAATATATACAAATGAAAAGAAGTCATCAATTATAATAAAGGCGGCGCATTAGTTCTCCCTCTATATACTTTCTCATTTTTTAATATTCTAAGTACGGTGGTTGGTTTAAATAATTTATGTTGCCTTTTTCTATAGCCGTTTTGATTTTATATATTAGCTATTGCTTGCAACGTATATCTCTTTTCTCTTAACGTAAATGCTTTAACCACTATCTTAATTTCAGACTCAATTATCTTTAAAATGCCAGTCCCCAGTTGATTTTGGTACCCAATTGGGGGGTACCGCCAATGAATCCTCCATTTTCTTTTTTTGTTTTTTAGCTTCTTGCATTCGAGTTACAATATTTATCCTTTCTTGGGGCAAATGGGCAGGTACATCGTCGCAAAACTGATTAAAAAAACCAAGAATATCGAAATATAAATCTATGGATGGGACAATTAACCTGTCCCTCTCGATTGTTTCCTCCTCAATACTTTTCTCCAAGGGCTTGATAAGCACGAACCCAACAAATGATTGGAGAATGACTAGGCATTCTATGCTTTTTGGCTAATGAAGGGTATCCTAGAGACCATAGGAGATACTCCATCACCACTTCTAATTTAAATTTCTCACTATAATTTGACATACAAAAACACCCCGGTTGTTAGTTTTTTTAACTCTAACTTCCGGGGTGCACTGCCGATTTGGTGCTCTTTTTTATGTGTGATTTTAAGTTTTGTACTCCAAAACAGAACCCGTTATGATTTTCAGCTCTTTTTCTTTTGAGATCTGGTTAACTACATTAATTGGAGCGGTCAATCACAACGTAACCAGATTCATTAAATTTTAAAGAGATGTATTCCTGATCAAAGAATGTTGCTCCACTCTTCTTTAACCTATCTGTTATGCAACATGGACAAAATCGTTCAGAGAGGAGAGCACGGTCACTTCTTGTAAAATTGTTTCCGCAAAAATCACATGATTGTTCCATGAAATCACTCCATTCCTCTAAAAAGTTTATAAACAAAGTGTTCTGCTTTTTTTAATGTGGAGAACCCTTTATGACATTGTATTGAATTGTTTCGTGTCAAACCATCGGATAACCTTCTTTTATATCCACGGACGTCCCAGGCTCCATTATCTGTTTTTGTGATTTCAATAATTTCGTCATGGGTTTCCCCTTCTTTTATCCAAGATGGCCCTGAGTTTGAAGGGTTATACCTCCAGTCTAAAAGATCTGACACAGTTACTAATTCATTTAGAAGCTCTATGCATGTTTGGTAACGTTTAGAAGGATCAACATTAAGGCAAGTCTTAACTATTCTTCTCATTTTCAAGGGAATATGAGCTAAATAGCTTCCCCTAGATGGAAACTTCCCATTCTTAACAGCTTCAAACCATCTTTGTTGAGAAGAAAATTGAAATTGATCTTTGAAATGTTCGTTTCCATTACACATACGATAAAGAGTTAATCCTATCTGGAATATATCCGACTGTTTAGTAGAGTGGGTACCAGTTAAAAATTCTGGTACAATATGACTAGGATACATAGGTGGAATTTCTCCCACTCCAAAATTGTTAGTTCTTCTAGATTGTCCGAAGTCGGAAACCAAAGGAGTCATGTCATCTGCAAACAAGATATTTGTTGGTTTTAAATCATAATGAATATAGTCATTGCTATGTATATGATGCAATCCGTGTAAAAATTGTTCAGCAATATTAACAATCTTTCTTATTGTGAGATATGTGTTATTCAGCATATCTTCAAGAGTGCCATTTCTATAATAAGGCATTGCGATACGAATGTTATCTGAATCTTTGCAAGCATACATTACAGGAACAACTTTTGGGTTTTTGTTTTTGTATAGTGTCTTTGCTTCTTCAAAGTATTCGTCTGGATCCTTAAATTTATTAAGTGGTATTTCCTTTATGACGATTTCTCCATCTACTTGAGGGTCATGACACAAAAATACACTTGAGTTTAATCCCTGACCTTGTCCGATTTGTTTTATCTTGGTAGCTTCAATCTGAGAAATTATCTTCACTTCAAAACACCTAATCCTGCTAAAGATGCTTCCTTCAGATTCTTGTTAAGTTTATTCCAATCTGAAATATTACAGAAATCGGTTGGTTCTAAATACTCAGATGCTTTTCTTATACCAAGCAACGTGGCAAAGGTTTTAAATGGTCCGTAAATCATCTTTATTCCCTTTGAATTAACCAACTCAATAATAACACCTTCAGTGTACATCCTTTTTTTAACCCCATCGCTTCGTCCATTTCTACTTGATAAGGGTTCAGCAACTTTTATACCACATTTCGCTATTCCGTACTCCTTAAATATAGAAGATAAATGATCTCGGTAATACGTCAATACTTGAGGATACGTATAAGCAGCTGGCTCATTAATCTTACCTTTGGTAATGATTTTAAAATTATCATTCTGTTGCTCATAAACGATATAAAAAACTTCCGATGGCGAAACACGTAGGCCTATAGCACGCATAATGCTTTCCCCCTAAATTAGTTCATTAAGAAAACATTAACATAAAATTCCTGCTGACAGGGCGTAAAAATGAAAAATATGGAATAAATATTTATGGTGTTTTTTTGTTTATTAAAAGGTGTGTAAGCGAACAATTTAGCATGATACAATAGCATTGAATAAACAAAGCTTGGAATTATTCACCTATTTCTTAGATGAAGAAAATTCTTAAAACATTTCTTCAATCATATTAATGACCTTATCCCAAAAAGAAAACAGCAAAACAATACCTACAATTAAAGACGTAATAACAGATGTTAGAATCGGGTGTTTAAAAGCAAACGAATTTTTCTCATTCTCTTTTCCATTTTTATCACCAATATGTGAGTTTTTAATTTTATTATTATCACCTATGTTAATACTCATTAGGTTTCACCTACCCTTAAGAATATTGCCTATACTGGATTTCTTAATTTTGTTCCTATCACCTATGTTAATGGAATCATCAAAAATGATTTTTCCAATTTGATAGATTGTTTCTTTTGCCTTTGTTGGATTTTCCTTAACTTGTGATTCGATATCTAAATCATCTAAGTTATCGAATTGCTTTTCTAACTCCATAATAACTTCAACTAATTTTGATTTAACCTTTGAATAAATACCTCGAATAATATTTGGGGGAGCTACGACTTTCATACCTGTAAGCTGAAGCTCAGGAATCGAAATACTGTGACAGAAAGCAGTCGGAATTACTTTTGCATACTTTGATTCTTTTGTATCACCATAAACTTTATTCAAAGTGCTAATACCATCTGTTATATGTATGGTCGTGATCTCATCTATTTCTTCACTAGATATCAGGTTTTCTAAAGGTACCTGACTATCACTATATTGAGCGCGATAGTTTACAATGTAATTTCCAACAGGATAACCTTGAATGACTCTATATTCAGGGAGGCTCTCTAGGTTTTCATATCCTTCCAGTTCACCATTTACCCATTTAATAATGAGAGGGTTTTGTAAGTCTGAGAGTACAACTTTCAGCCTTAAGAGGATATTCTCAATGTCTTCATCTCCTGCTACCACATCTTTTAAAAGTTTGCTCCTTGCCATATCACCACTCCTTAATGCGAGTTTATCTATTTATTGTATAATAAAATTTGAACTTACACTTAAATTGTTTACAGAAAAAATATCGACAAAGGAGAGGGTGCAGAATGATAGAGAAGCTCCCGCTCTTCTAAGCCTTTCTATTTATCCATCTATCTTTCTCTTCCTACCACCTAGCCCTAAACATCTTCCTTCTCGTAAAGAAAACCCCACCCCTCCGATCCGTTCGCATGAAGATCACCATAGAATGAGTTCTTCCAACCTGAGAACGGGAAGAACGCCATTGGGTCTGGAAGAACGATGTTGACGCTGAGCATGCTGACTTCGATGTTTTCTCTGAAGTAGCGGACGTTGCTGCCGCTTTCGGTGAAGAGGCATGCGCCGTTTCCGAAGCCGAATTCATTTGTGCTCTTTACGGATGACGGACCCCAGGAACAAATCGTCATCTAGTCCGTTTCCAATTTTATTTCATCCGCTTTTTCGTTCAGCTTTTTAAAGCAGTGGCTCGACAACATCGTCGACTGCGACAACGACCGAGCAGGCCATGTAGCGCGCGCCTGCTGGTCCGTAGGAAGCCGCAATAATTTCTTTCACCGCTGCATTAAGATCCATGTCTGCCATGACGATGGAATAGTTTTTCGCACCTGCAAGTGCTTGGACGCGTTTGCCGTTCGCTGCCCCCGTTTTATACACATATTCTGCGACAGGTTGTGATCCGACAAAGGAAATCGCTGGCAAGTGCTCCACATTTTGAAAATTGCCTTTGCTACTTTTACGGAGTCATCAAGATCTTCTCTTTGGACCAAAGGGACAGGTACATCGTTCCAAAACTGATTTAGAAAACCAAAGAGTATCGAAATATAAATTTATGGGTGGGACAATCAACCTCTCACTCTTTCCCTATTGGTCGCTGTCCCATAGTAACAATATTTATTTCGCAATTTACATATTACCTTGATGATGAAATTGGATAGGTTTCTCTTATGTTTTCAGCCGTGATAAAACCTTTCAAGTTATGATAAGAGGTTATATTATACCTAGCGGCTATAATCTTCAAATCGTCAAGAGTAGGGTCATTCCCATTAGTAAGTTGTTTTGCTAACAGGATCATTCCACTTCGTTGCATAAATTTCGCTGTTAAATTTTCTAATCCTAATGATTTTTCTATTATCTCAATTCTTCTATAGATTACATATTTATCGACTGGTGTATCGAAACCTTCCGTCTTAGTTATAGAAGGTCTTAATACATAATCATTCATGACTAAGTCAGTGTAAGGTCGTATATTCGCTATAGGGTCCATATCACCATTCCGTTTTAGATATGTTTTTTGATCCAATGCTTTTTGAATCAATGCCAGGATTCTTCCTTTATCATTAATATCTATCCATCTTGTAGTAGATTTAATAGAGTAACCATTTCCATCGCTTTTTAGTGTATTAATTAACTTCAATCGGTTATTTTTATAGTCTATATCCGTTCTTTTTAAGTTCTTCAATTCTGACAATTCTTTACCTGAAACTCCGATAAATAATAACCTCAATATCAAAGCATCCTGTGCATTTACACATTTTTCTTCAATGGCACATAACTCTTTTTCTGTCATGTACACTTCACCATTTGTTAAATACTTATTAAAGTCATCTGGTCGTAAATCTGAAAGGACATTTATTGAAGTATATTGGTTTTTCACTGACCACTTCAGATAACTTGAGATAATACGGGCATAACTCTCTACAGTATTTCTATTTTTCGCCTGAAAAGCATTCAAAATGATTTCAATTTCTTCCAAAGAGAAAATACTCAAATCTTTATCAAGTTCAAATTCTATATTGGAAGCTACTTTAAAAATTCTTAAATAGTTATTTCGAGTTTCAATAGATATGGTTCTACTTGCTACCATTTCGTTTAAATACTTTATTTTAATATCGTGATTATAAAGACTTTTTTCTTGTTCAATAATCATTCATATCATCCCCTAAGAAATATAAATTCTTTGTTGTTACGTTTCTTATTAGTTTTAATCTCTCTAAGTTTGCTTGCTAATTCTCTTGAATACTGGAAAACACCGGTGATTAATTTAGAAGTTTTATAACAAGCATCTACATTAAGCATTTCCTCATCAGTATGTTCATTCCAATACCCCACTGAAAAATTCACACTATGAATCCCATGCGATGCCCAAACTCTTGTATCACTACTTCCACCAGCAACACACTTCCAGTCACCCAGGTTCTCTTTCTTTGCTACTGTTTCAAAAAACTCACTATAATTTTTATGACAGTAATCTATATAGCCACCGCACGAGGTAACAATATCTCCACTCCCTCTCCGATCCACTACAATTGCTGCATCCACGTCCCAGAGAAAATACTCATCTACATGTCTAGCACCTACTAATCCAACCTCTTCCTCAACAGTAAACACAAACTTTACTGTGCCGTTAAAGGTAGATTGGGAAAGGGTTTCAGCAACTTCTAATAAAACCGCAACCCCTGCTCTGTCGTCCGCCCCAAGAATCCCTTCACTACTAGACCAAATGGGACCATCTTTTACAATATGTCGATTAGGTTCAAATCCAAAGATGGTGTCTAAATGTGCGTTTAGTAGTATAGTTGGCCCATTACCACTTCTGTATGTTTTTTGTGCAAGGATATTTCCATACCCATCGATAGCTAGGTTATCAACGTGGGGTGTAAGTCGTTCCATTACGAACGACCGTATTTGTTCTTCATCTCCACTTTCACCATCAATAGACAGAAGCTCTTCTAATTGATGATTAAAGAGTTGCTTCCTTATAAATTCAAGACTTTCCTCAAGCCATTCTTGCTGTATAATGCTTATCTTTTCACCTAGATTTAATAAATCAGCTCTTTTCGTTCGTAAAAATAAGGTTGAATACGTTACTCTCATTTCTTTTTCTTTTAAACCTACCGCTTGAAATAGTTTTGCTACAATCTTCATATCATCTTTATTATGAAAACCGATGATAGGACCTCTTGTAAGGTGCCCTTCACAACAATGTGTTGTGTATAAGCCAAGGCGGTTCAACTGACGAATGATACCACTAATATGCGTATCTAAATCACGTACTTTGGGTTCTTCCACACCCGGTTGAAACCAGAGTCCTTCTCCTCTACCACGGTACTTAAAATCAACTACTTCAATCCACTCTTCTTCAGAAACAGGTTCACTTATTAGAATAAGAAAATTTGTTTCATCAGAATAACTGTAGTCAACTCCGACTCCACTCAAGCTCTCAAGCAAGAAAGACATGTTTTCCTCAGTTTCTGTCGTACATACAAACTCATTGCTTTCAATTTCCTTCACCATAAATCCCTGACGAGTAAATAATTGATTCCATGTTTTCATATGTCATCTCTCCTTTTCTTTTCTTGAAATCAGTATACGAAAAGAAGCATGACACCCCTGTCATCGAGATGGTTTATGAAATTGCTCGCTGATATTGTCGTCAACACGATACATCACAATACGATCTAAGGCTTCATTAAAGTAATACGCAGGTTCTCCATGTAGAGAAGTTGTTTCAATAATTTCAGGAAAGTTGCTCTCACTTAGTTTCTCTTTAAGCCTTCCTACTCGTTTAATGAAAGTATTTTTCTTCATTAATTCCGTGTGATCAAAGATTTCTAAGAAAGCAGTTCGAGTTAATGGATTCTTTTTAGAACTATTGAGTAAAAACTGACATAACATGATAGCGTTATTCTCATTTAACAAAGTCCCTTTTTCTCCAAACAGCACTTCGTTTTCCCTGTCATTAAAAAAGAGAATCAACTTATCAGCACTCCCTGAACTTGCGATTTCTTCACAATCACTTTTAGAACAAGTACTAACATGTTGTCCCTCGATTTTATAAAAGGCATTCTGTTGCAAGTATGTATCGTTTTCTTCAATTAACCTGTACATAGTTGACATTTCCAAGTCTGGTAGTGGCTTTTTGTTAACTTGAATAGTTGATTTCTCTAATAATTCTTGTGTTTGAGTCGCTAAATGTAAGCAACTATTTGTGAGGTATAGATTGGCATAGTATAGTTGCTGCTCATTCAGTGAGTATTCCTTTTTTTCATAAGCTACTTTCTGATGTAGGGCTGTATTAAAATAGGGAATTGCTTTTTCATAATCCCTGTTTTTATATGACAAAAAAGCTAACCTATAGTTTGCAATAGGATTTCCTGAATCATATCGTAAAGCTCTCTCAAGCGAATGCACCGCGACATTTTCATCTTTCTTTAATATCGTCTTTAGATAGGTTCCGTACCTAATCAAATTACTCACAATCCGTTTTTTGATATAATCCGCTTCCTCACGCCGTGTTCTATCCACTCTTAATCGTTTATGCATCTCATCAAGAATTGAAATGTACTGAGAATAAAACATATCAGGTTGTTCTTCCTCTTCTTTCAATCTTATTTCCTGTTCTAGCTCCTCAAGTTGCTCGTGACTCAATTCTCTTAATCGCAGTTTACTTCCCTCCCATTTAACGACTCCTATTATTTTCCTTTAGAAGATTATAAGCTTTAACTTAATTCAACGCTATAAAAAATATGTTAAGACATAAATTCATTAGGTTACCCTAACACTCCTAAGAATTAATAAAATCATATATATTACAGTGAATTAATTGGATATTTTTGTTAGTATAGATTAAAGGGAGTGAATAATTTGGAATTTCAATTCAATTTACAAGAATTCGAAAAATCGTATGAACAAGAGTTTGACAATGTTAATAAACAACTTCAAAAAGAAATTGTCTTTGCGATGATCGGTGATGTGAATTCTGGCAAATCTTCAACTATAAATCGATTGATGGGTGAAGAAGTGGCAAGAGTTGGCTCTAAACCTGGAGAAACGACTGGAATAGATAAATATGTTTACAAAGATAAAATCATTTTCGCAGATACCCCTGGATTGGATGATATAAAAAGGGAAAACACAGAAGAAACAATAAGATATTATAAAGAAGCTGATGTTGTTTTATTCTTCTTAAATGCTGCAGGTACAGTTTTCTCAGATGGAGAAAAAGAATCCTTTAAAAAAATCAGCAAAATAAATAGCAATATTATTATCGTTCTAAATAAAATTGATGCTGCGGAAGACATTCCTGCATTAGTGAAATATGTGCAAGATAACACTGATTATTCTTATAAAGTAGTGTCTATCTCTTCTAAAACTGGAGAAAACATCGATAATTTAAGAAATGCTATACTAGATTTTTTGAAAAAGGTAAACAAAGACATTCTTTTTGCTCATCATAGTAAAGAAAAAACTTCAACAGCAAATAAATGGATTATAACTGCTGCAAGTTCTGCTTCCGCTGTTGGAGCTTCTCCTATTCCTGGATCAGACTTTCTACCCCTTACAGCAATCCAAGTTGGACTAATGGTTAAATTAGCTACCTTATACGATAAACCGTTATCTAAAGAAAAAGCTAAAGAATTAATTATTGCCACCATTACCGGTAATCTCGGAAAAACTGTATTTAGGCAATTAATAAAATTATTTCCAGGCGCAGGATCCATAGCTGGGGCTGGAATAGCGAGTGGTATGACTTTGGCATTAGGTTATGCAATGAAATATGCTTATGAGAATAATATTGATATAGACGCTGATTCAATAACATTTTTATATGAGAGTTTTAAAAAAGGACAAGCTATTAAGGTTTAAACAAACCTTCACAGAATTATATATTTAATATTCATTTAAAAAAATTCAATTAGAAGTTGCCTTTTTTATCCGATGAGGCAACCTCTAATTGAAATATCACTAAATTTATTTTCTAACTTCTCTTTCACTTCTTATATTTATTAAATAATTTCACCTTCACATAATCCTCTATCCTCTGATTCACACAATAAACAAAACACACTTTTTGTCCTCTCGTTATAAGCGTACGATACGTATTTAGGATAAGTTCATCCGCTATTTTTTTGCTTGTTCATGATTATTTTTCGTCATTTACTTGATCCCTTTTAGCGAACTATCGGTTTTTGCTCGCTTCGTGTAGTTCATCTTTACGATGCTATCCTCAACATATAGATCTTCCCCGATAATCATGCCAACATAATCGAACTCTAGCCCCTGGCATGTAAGGATACAACCAATTTCATCCACAGATTTTTGATCAATCTGCCAGGTATCAGAGTTTCCTAGATTCCAGTTCATGCCAAAATCGAATTCATCAATCACAACATCATGATAATTTGTGTCCGCTCGTCCTTTTGAGGCCCAATTCCAACAGTATCTGCCACCATTCGTGACTTATTATTTAGGTTGTTGTACTTTCCAATCTCTTTTCTCATCTCGTTGGGATTGGAACTAGAAATACTAAATATGTAATCCCTCCATCTTACATTCCGGCTATTGTGCTAAAAGAAGCATTCTATATTAGCTAAAATACAGTCGAATCGTTTCCTTCATTCCCTCTTTTTTCTCTGCAAATTGACGATGACGATGGCCATTTCCTCCAGAAGGATGTGGAAATCCGTTTACGATCGAGTTTGCTGAAATCAAGTTATTTTCAACTAGGTGCATCAGTACTTTCGTTACATTGACACCTAAAGGAACGATCAATGGATCGCTTAACTTTTCTAACTCGATCGGTAGATGGTTCAAGGCATATCGATGCAGTACTTCCGTTTTCAATATGTTTGGGGTGGAGCCACTGAAGTTCTTTCCTTTATAGAATACTGGATAAGGAAGTACAGAAGTCGTTTGGACGAGATGACTGGCGGGACCAAACAGCTCACTTGTAGAGTCCAGGTTTAAGTATGTATGTAGTTCCAATTCATCTAACATTGTAATCAAGTTTTTCCTCATCGGACCTTCGAAACTGGAATGGTTCTTCACCTTTTGTAAAACCTCTTCATCTCCAATTTCTTCACCATCGTTATTCCAAACTGTTTCAAATGATTTTTTCATTTGATGAAGTCCAGGAGTAATTCCGACAATCACGATTTTTGCATGTTCATTCACATGTTCGAACGGAGCATAATACATTTCCAAGTTCTTTTTCTCATCTCGTTCAAGTAAGAAACTTTCGGTCATTAGCTCTTCCCGATCAACAGGGTCTGTTAGCGAGTGAATCGATTCTTTGAAGCTTGCAAATTTTGAATAGCTTGCGATGGCCATGGTAAACCCTCCATTATGTATTTCCATTTATACGATGCTTTTTACAACCTTCACTTTACCAGAATACTTCTAACAAATCCGTATGAGATGGAACCTGCCAAACACCTATCACCTAAAACAAGACACATAAAAAAACCAGCACCTCTTCCACGTATGCTTTTGCACGTGAGGTGAGAGGTACTGGTTATGTTCTCTATTGCTCAATCCATTATATTTCCATGTCCCAACGCTCTTGTTGGGTTTTCTTCAACTGCTCTTCTGTTTCCTTAGGATGAACCGTTCGGAATTTATGGTGGTCCGCTGGGATGATCTCTATCATTTTGTCGATCATGTCTTGAGGATCAAACAGGTCATTCAATGCAGCATCCTGCTTCTCCATCTCTTCTTTTGGTGTAAAGTTCTTCTCTTCATCGTACCATTTCCATTTTTCTTCTGCGCTTCGTTTGTTAAAGCCAGTATCATAGGCACCAGGGTTAATGGTCGCCACTTGCACGCCGAATTCTTTCAGCTCACCTTGCATCGTTTGGGCAATACCTTCAAGCGCATGCTTTGTCGCGGTATACGGTCCGACGAACGGAGTTGCTGAAATACCCGCCATCGAGCTCATGAAGACAATCTTCCCGCTGCGTTTTTTCACAAATTCCTGTGCCGCTATTTGTGCTGTTTCAAGAGTGGCAAACACATTCACTTCAAATAAAGCGCGGAAACGGTCCATCGGCACTTCACTAAGCGGGCCACCTTCATTAAGGGCAGCATTCGCGACAAACACATCAAAATCATACTTCCTAATCTGCTCGCGATCCCGCTCGTTCGTAATATCGAGTTTGAATACTTCTATATCCAAATCCTGCTCACGTACTTCCCGAAGCAAGTCTGTTTTTTGTGACGTTAATTCCGTCGTTGCAATGATCTTATGTCCTTTTTTGGCAAGACCAAGAGAGGCCCCTCTCGCAAGTCCACTTCCAGCTCCTGTGATAAAAATCGTTTTGCTCATTTTCTCTTCCTCCGATTCATATAAACGTGTCTGTCAATTTGTTCCCACTAGAATCGGATTTCAAACGCAGAACGAAGAAATGCCAGTTAAACCCGAAAAGCGCCTCCCTTTCCCGTCTGTCTCGCATTTATCATCCATTTAACGGTCATTCCTACTCACGATGTATAAGAGATTCACACTTTATTGGCCAAATTCCAGATATATTGTCCAAACTCCAATTTTATTGGCCAAAATCAAAATATATTGGCCAAATTCTCATTTTATTAGCTAACTAGAATCATTCTAACAAACGACGTATAGCCACGCCTCCTCGTCTGCCCCAGGATACCCTGCCCCTCTAATAATGCTTATACCTCTTCAGCACCAATACCCCTGCAATAAATAGCAATAGTGATAAGATCGTCGTGCTACCGATGACGACCCAGGCTGACTCGGTCCATTGTTTTTCGACTAAAAGTTTCATCGCTTCTCCCCGTATATTCCCTGGACTCCATTCCATGAATTTCGGTAGTAGAGACGTCAGCAGGCTGATCAGCGAGAGGAAGAGAATACTAACGCCCGCTATTCCGCCATTATGCTGAAGAATTGTTCCGACAAAAATGGTAACGGAGACGACGAAGAGAACCCAAAAGCAGTAAATGACTAGACTGCTCACCATGAGCTTCCAGTCTACTGAAGTAAATAATAAATTTGTATAATACCATGTGAGGCAGTAGCTTAATAGTAGTGATAAGAGCAAGAGGGCAAGCTGGGCCACAGTCTTACTGCCTAAGTATTGCCACTCGTTAACAGGTCTCACCATAACAAGCGTAATGGAACCGTTTTGCCGCTCCTGAGCGATCACATTCATGGTTGCGAGAACGAATAGAAGGGTACCGATCGTGCCATATTGAGAGAGGGCGCCGCTCAATACTTCTTCACCAGTAGGTGTGGGGATCGTGATACTAGCTCCTTCTGGTAGATTACCGGCCATATCGAGAATTTGTGGCATATAGTAACTTGTTAGGGGTTGCGAGATGCCGATAATCATCAGTACGACCGGAAGCCAGATCCATTTGCCATTCCGCATTAGCTCGATGATTTCTTTGTGTAATAGCGTTAAAAACCGACTCATTGTCTCACAACCTTCATATAAGCATCTTCTAATGAATCATGCATCATTTCAAAATGAGTCACTGCTTTATTCCGGTTAATGAGCTCCTGTAACAGCTCATTTGGGTGAACATGCTCAGGAAGTCTTACTTTGACTGTTTTAGCATCAATGTATTCATAAGCTTCGATGATCTCAAGCTGTTCGATGATTCCGTTCATCGGTTCTTCGGTTTGGACTTTGATTGGTAGTAGGTCAAATTCTTTACGTAAAGAAGGTAATGACCCTTTCCATTTTAAACAGCCATCTTGCAGGATAAGGACTTCATCGCAAATTTGCTCTGCATCGTGTAAGATATGAGTCGAAAATAGAACCGTCATATTCTGTTTCAGTACTTCGATCAGTTGTAAAAAGTCTCGTCTTCCTTTTGGATCGAGCGCTGAAACCGGTTCGTCTAGAATGAGAAGCTTCGGTTTGTGAAGCAAAGCCTGCGCTAACCCGAGGCGCTGTTTCATTCCCCCAGAAAAGCCACTGATTTTTTTAGTCATTGCCTCTTCTAAGCTGACGAACGTTAGCACTTCCTCTACACGACCGTTAAGCTCAGACTTTGGAATGGATGATAGCTTACCTGCGAAAGAAAGAAACTCTTTGGCTGTCATCCAATTAAAAAAGGATGGATGCTGAGGTAAGAAGCCAATCAATGGCCGATAGTCTTTCTGGGCATATCCCTTAAATTGGATGGATCCCGAGTCAGGTGTGAGCATTCGAGCTAACATTTGCAGCGTCGTTGTTTTACCCGCTCCATTAGGACCTAATAGCGCCATGCAGCTTCCCTCCTGAATGGTGAAGGATAGATTCGAGACAGCTTTTTTACCTTTAAACTGTTTCGATAGATTGTCGATTTTAACAAGCATGATTTTCACCGCCTAACTGTTTTTACGTCCGATCACAAAGTAAAGAATTGCCCCAAACAGATTCACAAAAAGAATAAGAAGGATCCACATCCATTTTGGTCCGTTTGTTTCCTTCTGCTTAATACAACTAACAAGCGCTGAAATGGTTAAGATCGCCTGCAAGATCAACAATGGCGCCACTAACGCCCAGTTTATATCGTTCAAGATTTCCATTTTTTCACCTCTTCTCCTTTTTTAACCTTCGTTTATATGGCCAAACAACGAACAGCAAGTAAAATAACGTCGGCATCGGCAATTGAATCAATCCCCAGATTCCCCATAGCCACGGGTAACTTCCTTTTTTCTTTGCATCTACAAAGAGAAGCATACTTTGCGTTAGTAACAAGAGAATAAGAATCGGAACAAAGACATAGAGCTCAAGATTTGTCATGACCGAACATTCCTTTCTTATTCACTTTCTTATAAGTAAAATAGACAGCAAAAGGAGCAATCAGGCTTGCAACGATCTGGAAGTACAAAAAGAAAAGTGGAGCTTCGAAAAGACTTACGATAACCACGGTTAAGATTACGACCGCTGTTAACAAAAAGAGCGCACTTTCGATGTAAAACGCTTTTTTCTTTTTTTGTTGAAACAGTACTAGTTGCTTCTCCATATCAATCTGAGAAAGTGATTCTTTTCCAAGATCATCGATATGCTGCCAATCCTGCTTAAGGTGTTGAACGATCTTTTTTTCTTCCTTGTCATTCACGGCGTATCCAACTCCTTTCGTAACTTCCGTAAACCTGTGTGCACCCTGGATTTCACTGTCCCTGTACGTATCCCGAGCATTTTCCCAATTTCATCATACGAGTAGCCATAATAATGCCGTAACAAGATCGGAACTCTGAGCGTGGAGTCTAACGTATTAAAATCTGTGAAAAGATCGCTCCAATTCATTCCTTTTGTACTCGATTCCCACGCTAACTTTCGCGATAAGGTACGCTTCTCTTCATCCACCCATTTCTTTTCTCGTTTTTCTTTCCGAAGCATGTCAATGTAAAGCCTAGAAGCGATCGAAATCATCCACGTCGAGAACTTCCCTTCTCCTTTATAAGAAGAAAGTTTGACGTAACACTTCATCATGGTTTCCTGAGCAAGATCCACGCTAGTCTCTTCATTTAAGGTTAGCTTTAAAAGATATTTGTAGAGGAAAGCATAATAGCACTGAAAAAGCTGAGTGAACGCATGATCGTCTCCGCCTTGTGCCTGCAGAATTAATTGAATCTCCTCCTCGCGTTCCATACAATCCTCTCCTTTACCCGCACCTATATGACGCTGACCTCTTAGAAATCGTTCATTTGAATTAAATTTATTTAGCTTTATCAATACCTTTTCAACAAATGATACATAAAAAGCTAACTTCTGTCTTTCAGAAGTTAGCTTTTCCTCTCTTTCCTTATTCAACACTTCAAAACATCCAAATGCTCTTCCCATTACCTAACATCACTCATACGATTTGAGAGACATGAGTGAAATGGGGTGCGTGTTGCTAACAATTCTTTTGTTTTATTTCACCTGTTAAAAAGCTATAAGCTCTCCATTCAATTGCACCTTTAGAGGTTTAAATCCATGTAACCTACCTTTTCCCCGTGCGTACAATACGCTTCTTACTCTACTAACCTACGAAAATCAAAAATAAAAGGACCTTCCCTATCCAGAGACGCCCCTCACCTCACCTTTATACTGTCATGCAACATTTCATACATCATCTTCATCTTCATTAACTTCAACTCATTCTCCTCAAACCGCTGCACCAGCGCCTTATTCGCCTGGCCATCAAAATTATGCCTGGTTAAGAATTGCTTTGTGTCGCTAATAAGCTCCCTCTATTTAGGGTGCAAACTGTGAGACCCACAAAAAAAGAGCTTGGAGGCGCAATGCCCTTCCAAGCTCTTTTGCTGTCATTACTCAAATAAAGGCTTCGACTTGTAGATCATAGAACGAAAACGATTAATGAGAAGAGACATTAAAGTAACTATTGATCAAGGGTTACGTGTAGGAATGCAAAATTATAAATTCAACTTACAGGCCAAAAGACTCTTCAATTGATGGTCTTTTGGCTTGTATGTAATCGGAAGCCTTAGATTATTGAAACTTGAGCAAATGGAGAATTAAGAAATCATTATTGAGTAAACTACCCATATAAATTTGTATAGAAATTTCTACAAGATCAAGAGAAAACCTGAAAAAGATCATACGAATACAAGATAAAGCCTTATAAGCGGCTTTTATTTCTCTTAAGTCACCGTAACTTAAGCGTTGTGAAGAATTGTTGTATGGCAAGCTTTTCAATTTAAATAGTAAATCAATTTACCTTTCAAAACGAACTGGAGTGAATGGATATGTTACCAATAAAGGAAGCGGAGTTACATGAGCTTAGCTTTGACCAATCAGGGACGTTCAATGAGATCAATATAGAAATGGAGTTCTTATTCATTGATTTTGCGGTAGACGGCGAACTAACTTGTGAACAAAGGGATATTATGAGCAGCTTTTCGTTTAATACGGTTGTTGGGAGCAATTATCATACTTGGTATCTAAACAAAATGCGTCTAGAGCTAAATCAATTAAATTCTGGTACGAAGACGAAAGATATTTCGAATAAGGAAGAATTAGAAAAGGCATTAATAAACTGCGTTGAATTTCAACACTTGAATCGTGAAGAAAGAAGAGAAATGTTGGATTTGTTTAGTAAGAGTGTAGCTGTGTTTACAGAAGAATTGAAAGAACATGAACAACAGTTAAAAGATGAAAGAAACCGATGATTTCAAAGCGTACTCGCTCATGTTTCTGCTGAGTTAGTTAGTTGTTTTAAGTTGAGCTTTGTTTCTCTTTCTTGTTTCGTCCAATCCAAATAGCCATTACCACACATCAAAAACCTATGATATTCATAATACTATTCCCTATCCTAACTTCCTTCTTTCGAAAGTTAGTTTTTCATCTTGAGTACGCTATTTCTGCTGTTCAAGAGCTCATGATACGTGTGCTTGTTCAACTAATTCACCAGTATCCCTTAATGTTGATGTTGATAAATCAGTCACCTCATTCAGGTCGTAGGCGACATAAAAATAAATTTCCCTCTCAAGCGGTAGATACCACTTTATTTCACAATCAATACTGGACAATTAGCTCGTTTCGCAACCTTGTGACTGACACTACCCAGTACAAATTCTTGTAGACCATTAAGACCACGACTTCCGATAATGACAATGTCAAACTCCTTATCATTCGCATACTTCACGATCACTGGTCCAGGTTCTCCCCGTAATACTTTAACTTGGTAAGAAACACCTGCATCTTTCGCAATCCGTTCTACTTCACTCACCTGGTCTTTACGAGAATCATTGACATCGACTGAATGCCAATGGGTCAGAACATCACTTTTCGCACGATCGACATCGACAACATACACAACCTCGAGCTTCGAGCCCGCTGAACATTTCGCGATATTAACGGCATTTTCTGCTGCTCGCTTAGAATGTTGTGACCCATCGGTTGCTAGTAAGATCTTTTGGTACATAGTGGTTGCCCCCTATTAATGTGATCCAAGCTTATTCGCTAACTTCCCTACTAATTCGGTACTATCTTCGTTCAACCCTGTTACATTTACTTGTTTTCCATTAGATTTAAAGTTAGATACGATTTTATCTACTGCAACAACCGCAGAATCGTCCCAAATGTGTGAAGCACTCAAGTTAATTTCAATTTCTTGAATGTCAGTATCATATTGAAATTGATGAAGAAGTTCCGATACTGAAGCAAAGAAGAGCTCTCCGTAAATGGAATAGGTTATTTTATCTTCTTTCCTCACTTCGTCAACACGAACACGCGAGATTTTGGAAACAAAGAAAACAGAACTTAAAATAATGCCAGCAAAGACCCCTATGGCTAAATTATGTGTGAAAACGACAGTAACTACCGTAATAATCATCACTGCCGCATCACTTCGAGGTACCAAATGAATCGTGCGAAGCGAGTTCCAGTCGAACGTACTAATCGCTACCATAATCATAACCCCAGCTAAAGCAGCCATAGGAATTTGAACAACAATATCACCTAATACCACAATTAGAAACATGAGAAAGACTCCAGCTACAAACGAAGAAAGTCTTCCTCTACCGCCTGATTTCATGTTAATAATGGATTGCCCAATCATCGCACACCCCGCCATCCCACCGAAGAAACCAGTGATGATATTGGCGATCCCCTGTCCTCTGCTTTCAATATTTTTGTTGCTATTCGTTTCGGTTGAATCATCTACAATGGAAGCGGTTAGTAGCGATTCCAACAATCCGACGATCGCCAGAGCAATTGAATAAGGAAATACGATGAGAAGCGTTTCGATGGTTAGAGGGATTTTCGGAATTAGAAAGATTGGGAGCGTTTGTGAAATGGTTCCCATATCACCAACTGCCCGAATATTAAAATCCATAACGATCGTGACGAACGTCACCAATATTATTGCAACAAGGGTGGAAGGGACTACTTTCGTAACATACGGAAACAAATAGATGAATGCTAACGTCACGCCAACCAGTGCATACATAATCCAAGACTCGTCAACAAAATGTTCTAACTGAGATGTGAAGATTAAAATAGCCAGAGCATTAACGAAGCCGACCATGACAGACCTCGGGATGAATTTCATGTAACGAGCTAACTTACATATCCCGAAAATCACTTGAATAACACCTGTAAGAATCGTTGCTGCTAACAAATACTGAAGACCATGGTCAGCTACGAGGTCAATAAACAATAAGGCCATAGCTCCTGTGGCAGCGGAAATCATTCCTGGTCTGCCACCAACAAATGAGATCGTTACCGCAATCGTAAAGGAAGCATATAATCCAACCATTGGATCTACCCCTGCGATGATTGAAAATGCGATAGCTTCAGGAATTAAGGCAAGTGCTACGACCAATCCAGACAAGATGTCTCCCTTACTATTGCCAAACCATGATTCGCGATATGTGGATTGATACAAAGAGATCCCTCCATTCACAGTTCCTCTTAGTATGCCGTAAATGACAAGACTAATTCTGAACTCGAATCGTTCGATCAGTGCCTGTCACCACCCGGTTTTGGGCGAATAATGTCGAACGGTTGAAACATCAAATCCAAAAAAAGAGCTTGGAGAACATCTTTGTCTCCAAGCTCCTCTAACCTATCTGACTGGCTTCTCCCTATCCAATATTGTGTTCAAAAACCCTTTATGTCATCACCTTAGCTAAGCCTAAGGCAAAATGCTCCCAGAGTATTTTTTCGACAGCCTCGCCTTTTGTTTCGTCACAATCAACAATGAGAATAACTTCCGATTGTTTTCCTTTTAACCTAAGCTTTTTCTTATTGGTCTTTAAGATAATAAACAAGCGAAGCATAAATCCAATAATAAACCCACCTACAGCTCCGATTAGCCCCCAATAGATCGGCCCCCACCTTAGTTTAAAACCTATGCTAGCAGTGATTACAGCAAATATTGTTGCTAATGGCATCCCAATATCAATCAGAGATATCCCGTCTGAACGATGCAATGTATCAAAGATCTTCCTGCTCTCTTCTCGATTATCAAGTGGCACGGCGTAGATATGTTCGCTCTTTATACCGATTTTCTCTAAATTGGATATGGCGATTTCTAAAAAGACATGATTTTCAAAGGTTGAAAAGATCTGCATACTCATATCATCTTTTTTCCTTTCAGTACGCGAAATGTTCTTGCTTGATAATTAGTTTTCAGGAAACGCCTTTGTTCTTTCTCAAAAAGCTTATTGTTTTCTACTGTATTCATATAGGCATCGAATATAGCGAAACCATATAAAGAAGGGAACATAAGGAACCATTCAGGTTCCAGAACGTTAGTCGCTTTTTGTATATCTCCTAAGAAAAGCAGGGATACGCCTTCTAACATGTGAGAGTAATAAAAGAAAACAACACTCCAAATGATAACAACGAAGGCCGTAACAATCCTATGAATGTATAATTGCCCTAACCCCGGCATAAACAATGACCATAAAGCAGCTAAGAAAGGGCTTCTTTTATCCAAGTAATTGATTTCTAAAGCCCCTATACTAAACGAGTTAATTTCATGATCTTCTCGTTCAGAAAGGATATATGCGTTATTCAAATCAACCGTTGTACGGTAACTATCCCATATGGCGAAAATATAGACTGGTATATAAATAAGAAGCCAACGAGTATCTAATACTTCTTTCGCCATCGGAATGTTTCCCTGAAAAGAATAAATCATGCCTTCATTGACATGCGCTCTTAAATTTATGACAACTTCCCATGCAAGAAGGAGAAATCCTCTAAGATACTTAGACAACAGCAAATGACCGAACCCAGGGAAGGCTGCCGACCACCATGCGATTACGTAAGGATTTCTTAAATGAATTTGAGTTGTGCCAAGAATACTAACATAAGCCTTATACCTTCTTGCCGTGTTATCGTTCTTGTAGTTATCCAATAAAATCCATCCTCATGCATTGAATGATGCTTCTATTTTTTCCATACATTTGCATATTTATTAAACATCTTTCGAATTAAACACAACTAAAAGAAGATTTTAGATATACCGGTACTCACTACTTTATCCAAATGAAAAAGAAGCTCTTTTATTTCCTTAAATCTAATTGACGAAATCGTTTAGTAAATCAGAAATGATAGATTCCTGCCTAAGGTTTTTTGATTTATTTCTAACTTTGGAGTCTATCTATTACTATAAGGAGAGAAGAAATGTTTGATTTCAAGAAATTACATCCCACTGACATAAGTGATAACATGCTTGACACTTTTACACGTTATCAAGCAACCAATAAAGTACTGGTAAACGAATCAGGAAATTTAGTTGAAAAAGAAGATCGATTTGAGGACGACTGGTTATTCAATCGCAAGCGAGAAATCGTTATTCATTTCAACTATGTACTAAATCACGGCGGAGCTGTCATTATCGTTACAAGGGAAACAAGCGTTGTGGGTTTTGCGGTAATCGAGCCAGGAAAGTTCGGACATAAATTCCGCTATCGTGAACTGTCTTATATCCATGTCTCATCAGAACTTCGTGGAAATGGAATTGGTCATGAGCTTTTCAAGAAAATGTTAGAAGTTACGAAGGAGTTAGGAGCTGAGAAATTATACATTGGTGCTCATCCTTCAATTGAAACGCAGCGCTTCTATTCTAAAATGGGATGTGAACTGGGTGAATTTAATGTCGACGGTACAATTAATAATGGAGAAGCTGAGTTTTCCGCTGGGATCGAAAACGATTTTTCAGTAGGTAGTATCGGGTTAGGGGAGGGATTCCCGGAAATAAAGGACGCTTGCCTTGATGAAACGTGTAATTACTAAGCAAAAATGCGCCCACTTCCCGAGCGAATCGTTCTTTATTGGCTAAATCTCTATTATATTGTCCAAATCCCATTTTTATTAGCCAAAACCAAAATATATTAGCCAAAATCCGATTTTATTAGCTAACTAGAATTATTCTAACCTCCGAACGTCTTCACGCACCTCTCAATCGCAACCCTCGCTCTCCCTGCACGTACCACACAACTCCCTCAATACAAAAAACCAGGCAACCCATACACAACGTGTATGACTGCCTGGTTGTTCAAGACTGAGCAACCTACCCGCACCCGCGGCGAGTCCTGCTCTCACCTCATGCCTCAAACCTTGACCTCTTAAACCTCAAACCACCCATTCGTAATAGTCTGACGATACCAGTAATAACTGTCCTTTGGCGTCCGCTCAAACGTACGATAATTCACATGAATGATGCCGAAGCGCTTTTCGTAGCCAAATGCCCACTCGAAGTTATCGAGCAGCGACCAGACGATGTAGCCTTTGATTGGCACACCGGATTCGATGGCACGGTGTAAGGAAGTTAAATGTTGCTTTAAGTAATCGATCCGTTCCTGATCATGCACTCTTCCATCTTCTACTTCATGGTTATAGCAAGCACCGTTTTCTGTAATATAGATCGGTACATCGCCGTATGTTTCGTGAAGGTCGGTTAAGACGTTATAGAAACCGTCTGCATAGATGGACCAGCCGATATCGGTCTTTCGATAATCGAGTGGAATTTCCTCTACTTCAAAAAGCCCTTCGCCTTCTTTATACCGTCCGAGACTACCAGTGTAATAGTTAATGCCCATGAAATCGATCGGCTGGGAAATGAGTTCAAGATCGCCGTCTTCTAGCTTCAATTTAGCGTTGTGATTTTCGAAAATCGTAATCAACGTTTCTGGATACGACCCTTTGAAGACTGGATCCATGAACCATTCCTTCTGCCACATCATCGCTCGCTTGCAGGCATCGATATCTTCTTGTTTGTTACTGAACGGCTCAAGCCATCCTGTATTCGGGGCATAACCGATTTCACCGTCTGGTAAAAGCTCTCTGAAGGATTGCACGGCTTTTCCGTGCGCAACCATCAGATGGTGCGCGACGTCGACGCCCGCTTGTAAATCGGTTTTACCAGGTGCGTGTGCGCCTAAGTAGTTTGATAGGAATGAAGCGCACCACGGTTCGTTGATCGTAATCCACTTCGATACCTTGTCACCGAACTCTTTAAACATTGCGACCGCATACTCGTTAAACGCATCGATCGTGTCACGGTTCTCCCAGCCGCCTTTGTCCTGGAGTACTTGGGGAAGATCCCAGTGATAAAGCGTGATCATTGGTTCAATGCCATTTTCGATCAGCTCATCGATCAAGTTTTGGTAGTAAGCCACTCCCTTCGGATTCAGCTCGCCTCTTCCTTCAGGCATAACCCGTGGCCAGGCAATGGAGAAGCGGTAAAGGTCTACGCCTAACTTCTTCAGATGCTGCACGTCTTCTTTATAGAGATGATAGCTGTTGCATGCTTCGTCTCCATGATCTCCATTTTTTACGTTCCCTGGCGCATGGGAGAATGTGTCCCAAATAGACGGCGAACGGCCATCTTCATTTGCTGCCCCTTCGATTTGATAAGAAGCGGTTGCTGCGCCCCATTTCAGCGTTTCTGGAAATTGAATTGTTGTCATGTTGGTAGCCTCCTGTAGTCGGAGCCCTCTTACCTTTCTATACTAGATGATCGAATCACAAGTTCAGGGTCCACTTTCACTGGATGGATCTCTTCGTTTCCTTGTATTAAATCATCCAGCATGTAGGCTGCGAGCTTTCCTAACTTTTGTTTGTCCTGTTTCACGGTCGTAAGAGGGGGATCGCTATAGCGACAAGATTCAATGTCATCACAGCCGATGAGTTGAATGTCTTCTGGTACCTTGATGCCGTGCTCCTTCATCGCTTTCAACGCACCGAGCGCCATCATATCAGAAGCAGCGAACACGGCCTCCGGGTGTTCATCGTCCTGAAGAATCTTGTTCATCGCGTGGTACCCACTATCCTCGAAGAAATCGCCATAGTGAATCCAATTTTCATTCAACGGCAGACCGAACTGCTTCATCGCTTCCATGAAGCCTTCATTTCGAATCCCCGAAATAAGCGAATCTTGTTTCCCACCAATGTACGCGACCTTTTTTACTTTATTTAAATAGAAATTCTCAACGACTTTCATGCCAATCTTGGCATTATCCGTCATAATATAACTGGATTTTGGGCCTTCAAGCTTTAAATCGATACCAATACACGGAATCTCACTTAGTGCAATTTCATGAACCGCCGCTTCAATTTCATCACCGGCCACGATTAAGCATCCATCCACATGGAAATGCCTGCATCGCTCCAGGTATTTGCTTTCACCTTGATAGAACTTTTCATTCGAAAACAGAAGGAGATCATATCCCAGAGCCCCCACTGCTTTCTTAAATGTATTCATCACTTCATTAAAGAAAGGGTGTTTGAAATCGACGTTGATTTTCCCCGCGTAGATTAACCCAATTAAGTTCGATTTCTTCGTAGCCAGCGATTTCGCTGAAAAAGTTGGCTGGTATTTTGTGTCTTCAATGATTTTATATACTTTCTGACGAGTGGCCTCACTGATCCCATCGTAGTTGTTCATAATTTTTGATACAGTCGCTGGAGAAACCCCAGCCATTCGAGCAATATCTCTAATCGTTAAATTCATCGCGTTCATCTCCTTAGCAACATTGCTAACGTATTCTCACTTAATTGTATCAAAATACGGAGGAGAAACAGCCGATTATTTAACAGATCCTTCCGTAATGCTCGAAATAAACCACTTGTTGAAAATAAGGAAAATAATGATCAATGGAACCGTTGCCCAGAACACGCCTGAAAGTAACATTCCGAAATCGACTCGGAAAGCATTGTTTAGAGAAGCAAGCGCCACCTGTAGCGTATAAGAAGAAGGATCACGCAAAACGGTGAACTGCCATAGGAATTCTCCCCAAACTAACGTAAAGACAATAATTCCGAGTGTCGCAAAAGCAGGCTTGATAATCGGAATGACGATACTCCAATAAATTCTAAAGTTCGAACACCCATCAAGCTTTGCCGCTTCCATTAATTCGTCAGGTACGGATTCGCTAATATATTGACGCATCAGGAAAATTCCGAGTGGATTTAGTAGGAATAAGATTCCTGCACCCATCAATGTATCAAGCCAGCCTAGTTGGGAAATAAGGTAGTACTGTGGAATCAATCCCAGCTGAGGCGGAATAACCATTGTTAATAGAATTAAGATGAACAAAAAGTTTTTCCCTGGAAACTGGAATTTCGCAAACGCAAATCCCGCTAACGAACTGATCAGTAAAACCGCTACGGTTACGACTGTACATAGCAAGACAGTGTTCCACATCGCCTGGAAAAACGGAATCGTATCCAGTACCTTCTGGAAGTTCTCGACTAGCTTTCCACCAGGTAGTAGCGTCGGTGGAATGGAGTTATACGCCGCACTCGGCTGCGTCGCCATGACGAACATCCAGTAAAATGGGAACAGAGAAAAGAGAGAGGTAAATCCCAGGATAAGATAAATCGGTAACGTGCCCGCTTTTGATTGATTTTTTCTTTTTTTCATCCCTTACACTCCTCTCTTCTTCTTGCTGCCAATGCCAGATGTTAACCACGTATTGATCGCTGCAGCACCGATAATGATAATAAGCAACAATACTGCCGTAGCGGATGCTGTTCCGAATGAGCCAAGGTTAAAGGCATCACGGTACAAGTACATCACCACTGTCATCGCTTCATCACGACTGAATGCGGATGAGCCTAAGAACACGGTTGGTTCCGCGAATAATTGTAGTGCTCCAACAGTTGACATAAACACCGTTAGAATAATGAATGGCTTCAATAATGGAATCGTAATGTAGATAAACTGCTCGAGCTTATTCGCTCCATCAATCGTAGCCGCTTCATACAGATCCTTCGAAATACTTTGTAGACCAGCTAGATATATGATTGTGTTATAGCCGACCCAGCGCCAAAATACCATGAGCGCAATGGCAATTTTCGCTCCCCATTCAGACGTTTTCCAGCTCACCGGATCAACGCCGAACAAGCCAATCACGTAGTTCGCAAGCGCCGTTTCATTACTACTAAAGAAAACCCCAAACACGAGAGCAACGGCAACCATCGACGTGATGTATGGCATAAAAATCGTTACTCTGAAGAAATTGGTGAAACGAATCACAGCGAGATTCAGGAAATATGCAAGAACTATCCCGACAATTAACTGCGGGGCCGTTCCCATTAACCCGATGATGACCGTGTTATATAAAGACTTCCAAAATAGCGGATCTTGTAAAACGACTGCAAAGTTACTAAGTCCAACAAACTCCATCTCACCAAGCCCGTTCCATTCCTGAAAAGCTAGGACAATACTGAACAGAGCTGGATATAACCCAATAATCCCAAACACAATAAAGAATGGTGCAACATAGAGATAGCCTGAAATCATGTCTTTCTTCTTTTCAGACAGTTTACTAGTTTTGATTGTTTTCCGAGCTTTTGCTTGCTTTTGCACATCCTCCAAAGCCTTAACCCCCTCCAAAGTTAAAGGCCGGAAGAGTTTTCCCTCGCCAGCCTTTAAGCAGCTTTCTGTTTATCGTTTCACTAAGCCCTCGATACGCTTAACCGCATCTTTCCATTCTTTCTCAGGGTCAGCGCCTTCTTGTACGTTTCTTAGAGCAGTCAGTACTTCATCATTGACTGTTACGTATTTTGGTCCTTTGTAGACAGCTGGAATTTCTTTCGCTGCTTCCGCAAAAGTAGCCGCTGTATTTTGACCACCGAAGTATTCGTCTTCGTTATTCACAAACTCATCCATTTCGTACACGGATGGCGCAGAAGGGAAAAGTCCGCTCTCTTCGAATGATTTCAACTGATTTTCAGGAGAAACAAGCCATTTTGCAAATTTGTAAGCTTCTTCACTATGCTCTGTTTCTGCTGGGATTGCGACGTATGATCCACCCCAGTTACCAGCAAACTCACTTGGTAGTGTCGATACGCGCCAGTTGCCTTTCCCCTCTGGAGCATTCTCTGTCATGTAGCCTTTCAACCACGCTGGCGCCATTTCGACGGCAAAGTCCCCTTTGTTAAGAGCCGTTGCCCATTCAGGCGTCCACATTTCATAATTTCCTACGTAACCCTTTTCATAAAGAGACACAGCGTAGTCATAAGCGTCTTTTACTTCATTACCTTCCTTGCCAATGATCAGTTCATCTTTCTCATTAAAGTAACTTTTCTCTAAAGCATCCATGTTGGCACGGTAAGCCATTTCCATGCTATCAACCATTGGTTTGCCTGTTTCATCAAGAACCGTTTTCGCAGCGTCTGCAAATTGATCAGGTGAGGAAATCATTTCTTTTACTTTCTCTGGTTCAGTTGGTAAGTTCGCTTCTTCAAAAACATCAACGTTGTAATACATCGCTTTCGGACCGATATCTGTTGGAAGTCCGAATAAGAAGTCGCCATCTGTACTCTCTGCCATGTTCCATTTCCAATCAAGGTAATCGCCTTTCACTTCATCTGCCCCAAGATCATACAGGTTCACAAATCGCTCCTGCGCTTCACGGTAACGATCAAGCTGATCCACTTCGATCATCGCAAGATCCGGAGCGCCCGTACCTGCAGAAATCGATGTAAATAAGCTGTTATGGTGATCGCCTAGCTCAGACGTTTTTACATTAATCTCAACATCCGGATTTTCTTTCATATATTCTTCCGCTAGAGAATCATAATTTGTTGCCCCAAATGTCCAAAAGTTCAATTTCACTTTGCCATCTCCAGATGACTCATCTCCGCCCCCGTTACAAGCAGCTAATACTAAAGCTGTACTTAGCAACAATACGGAAAGAAATTTCTTTTTACCTTTCATCCTATATCCCCTCCAATAAAATGATAGACCCATAGATCAACAAAACAAGTTAAGGAAACCGGTTTCGTAAACCAGCAAAAAAAATAGCCGGAATGGTTCGTTAGTTATGATTAAACCACATAATGTATCCGATTTCAATGGCAAATGTGGGAGTTTTCTAATTTTTTAAGCAGGTTTTAGTAAACCGGTTTCCTTGATGCGGGTTGCGGGACTGAGGACCTCTCGCTTTATTGGCTAAATTTCGGTTATATTGGCCAAACTCGATTTTTATTGGCCAAATCCAGAATATATTGGCCAAAATCAACTTTTATTAGCTAACTAGAATGATTCTAACGACCCGGAGTTAACAGCACTAGTCATCATTCCGAACGAGAGCCTCCTCACATAAAAAGCCGCACTTCGCTTAACAACGAAGTGCGGCTTTACAAGTACGACTACTCCCGCTCAAACAACGACACGCCAGCGATTCCTGGATGCGTCATTTCATAAGGATCAAGAATTAAGTTCAGTTCTTCTTCTGTCAGCACATCGTACTTTATGCATAGCTCTCGGATTGAGGCGCCGCTTAGGATCGCTTCTCTCGCGATTCGCGCTGCTACTTCATACCCTATATGCGGGTTTACGGCGGTTAGTACGCCAACGCTTTTTTCCACGTACTCATTGAGGCGGTCTTCATTCGCTTCAATGCCTTTTAAGCAGTTGTCGGTAAACGTACGGAACGTGTTTTTCATAATGCTGAGCGATTGAAGGAGATTGAAAACAAGCACGGGTTCCATCACGTTTAACTCGAGCTGCCCTGCTTCTGAAGCGAGGCAGATAGTGTTGTCGTTTCCGATCACCTGGAAAGCGACCTGGTTAATCACTTCGGGCAGCACTGGATTGACTTTACCTGGCATGATCGAAGAGCCGGGCTGTCTTGCAGGCAAGCTGATTTCGCCTAATCCTGCTCGTGGTCCTGACGCCATTAAGCGCAGGTCATTCGCGATTTTTGACATGTTCATCATGCACACTTTTAACGCGCCGGAAACTTCAGTATACGCATCGGTATTTTGCGTAGCGTCAACCATGTCTTCCGCTCCAACAAGTGGTAAACCGCTAATGTCTGCAAGTTCTTTTACGACGAATTCAATATAGCGCGGATCAGCATTCAGCCCGGTGCCAACCGCCGTTGCGCCCATGTTCAATTCATACAAATGCTGACGGGATTGTTTGATTCGCTTTATATCTCGTGCAATCACGCGGCTGTATGCTTGAAACTCCTGCCCAAGTCGAATCGGTACCGCATCTTGAAGATGGGTACGCCCCATTTTAATAATGTGATTGAACTCTTCAGCTTTCTGTTCGAAAGCCTCATGCATGTCTTCCATCGTGCTTAGTAGTTGCTCCATCATATTTAAAACGGAGAGGTGAATGGCAGTTGGAAAAGAGTCGTTTGTGGACTGCGACATGTTCACATGCGTATTCGGGCTACAAACGATGTAGTTCCCTTTTTCTTCTCCTAACAATTCAATCGCACGGTTTGCGATCACCTCGTTCACGTTCATGTTGATCGAAGTGCCAGCCCCTCCCTGGATGGGATCGACAATGATTTGGTCATGCATCTTTCCTTCCAGCAATTCGTCCGCTGCTTCGACGATCGCATTACCGATGCCAGAATACAGATGCTTCACTTCCATGTTGGCAAGCGCCGCCGCTTTCTTCACCATCGCGAATCCTTTAATCAATTCTTCATGAATGCGGTAGCCCGTAATCGGAAAATTCTCTACGGCGCGTAGCGTTTGAATACCATAATAGGCTTCAATCGGTACTTCCTTTTCTCCTAAAAAATCAGATTCAATTCTTGTGTTGTTCATAGTTGTCGGCATGATAACTTCTCCTTCTTATTCTTCGTCCTCTAATCTATCGAACTGTCATGATCAATCTTCTGAGCTTCAATGATTCGTCCATGATAAATAATAGTATAAACGATCGATCAGGTGAACCCCCTCTTTATTGGCCAAAATCTTGAGTTATTGGCTAATTTCTGATTTTATTGGCTAAATCCCAACTATATTGGCCAAATTCGACTTTTATTGGCTAATGAGAGTCATTCTTCCAAAGAGAAGCATCCCGCAGCAAAAAGAGAGCCCTCATTACGAGAGCTCTCTTTTTCGTTCTCACTTCCCCGCCCTTAACCCCCATTCAACATGCCTTTCGTACGCTTGCTTTAGCTTAAACAAAAAAATATTTGCTTAACCCCCATATAATTCGGGTAACAATAGGAGAAATACTTTTTAGAGGAGGTTAAGTCATGGAAGCTCACGAACGAGTTCAAGAATGGATCCATGCTACATTTGATATTAAACATGTTACTCTTGAGCATGATGATTCGCTCCCTTATGGTCAGCGTGTCTGGTCAGTAAATGACGATGATTATGCGATTGTCTTCTTTGATGAATCATCTGATCAAGTGATGTGTTCGTTTAAAGAGTTGGAACAGCTATTCTTTCGCGTCGATCCATTCGTTGAATTTGCAGAAATCCACCAATGAATGAGGGTACCTATGAAAATAACATTACCAATAAGCTAACTATCCTTTTCTTACCTGCTTATCTCCTTGTAAAGCCCGTATGCGAAAAGGATAGCTCCATTCATTCTCTCCTTCACCAGCAGCCTCTCCACCTAAAACCCACCCAAATACCGTCCATACCTCATCAATTGAAACCGACACTTGTAAAATGCCAGGCGATCCTTAGCCATTAGCGCAATGTAGGGATCAGGGTTTTGATGATTGATTTCAATCAGCGACATCTGACAATCCTCATCTAATCCAACATCCACACCAATGTTACCTAAATGGTAGCCGTGTTCTTCTAATGTGTTAATGGAACGTAACACGATTTGCTCCATTTCTTTTTCGACTCTCTGAATCTCTTTATCTTCAAGTTTCCATACGGTTTTCAACGTGTCCCTCGCGATTTCAGTATGACCACCTGCCGTTATGTTGCTAACGATTTGCCCTCTAGCTCCGTACCTTGAGTAGATTCCTAAGTTCTCCCACAATCCTTTCTCATTCTTTGCAACCATCACCCGGAAATCAATTACGCTTCCTTCATGCGTTTTTAGTGGAATTGTTTGTTGAATAAGGAAAGCGTCTGGGATGAGATGCTTTTGAAAAAAGAGATTGCTTTCGGCTTCAGCGGCGAATACTTCCTCATGTTTGATCTGTTTCTCATCATATTTCACCTTTATTTGTTCGCCATTTTTAACAACATTAAAGATGCGTTTCCCTAATCTACCGTGTAACGGCTTGATATAGATGTTTCCATGCCTGTTCAGCATGTCGTGGATATCCTCAACATTTGTGTAAAGGGCCGTTACTGGCAGATATTCCTTTAATTCTGGTCGTAACATTTGATGCATCTCCCATTTTGAAAAATGCGGGTAGTTGAAAACGCGACCTCCTAGCAGTGAGTCAAAGTTCTTCATATGCTCATGAAAGACTTCCCATGAGGAGGTTAAACTCGGCTCTGCAATCGACATGACAACGGCTGGAAATGGAAAGCTTCTCACTTCCCAGGTGTTTTTCTCTGGATGATAGAGATAGCCTGAAATCATTTGCTTTTCTTTATGAATTCCTTCGATCGAAAACACAGCGACCGCCCCGCCAATGTAGCGGTAACCTTTTACAAAGCTTTTGTATGTTGGTAACATTTCCGTTAATTTTCGATTCGTTAATTCACAAAGAATCCCAATAAAAGGACCGATCGTAATCTTGTCCCCTTGTACAACCAAATCATAGCCGCACGTTAATGGTAGTCCAAGCTGTTTCACCACATTTGTTGAAAGATGCACATTTTCTTCGTTGATCGTATCAGAAAAGTGAATCGTCACTTCTATCGTTTTAATTCCGAATTGTAGTCGCACGTGCTGATTTGAATATCCAACTAGACCAGGAAAGGATGATTTCGAAACGATCATCATTTGGCCTTTTTTCTCGTATGGTTTGATCACATACATCCTACTACCCCCGCTCCATTTTTCACAGTTGGCAAGCTCTAAGGTAGTATATGCTTTTGGAGGAAATAAGGGATGTGCTCCCGCTTAAGATGGTGGATTAGCCCGTACAGATTTCTATGAATCCGAATAACATACATAGAAGTCTAATACGAGAGTAGGTTTACGATGAAAAACCTTCCATTACGTCAATTGATGCCTGTGCTAGAAGGAAAGGTTCTTTCGGGTAGCATAACCAAAACCATTCAAAACGCGGCGAAATATGGGGAGCATCTGATCACAGATTCATCGCTCGTTTTTATATTAAAAAGAAAACCATCCCTTCCATTACCGGCAGTCCGCAACCTAACCGTCGTCACCTCAAATCCAAAAGCCCTGAAGCATGTACAAGATGATATGACCGTTATCTATGTAGAGAATGTGAGAAAAGCGTATTACCGATTTGTTTCGTTCTACCGAAGCTTATTCCAGCTTCCCGTAATCGGCGTGACGGGGACGTGTGGAAAAACGACAACGAAAGAAATGATCTCGTGGATTCTCTCAGAAAAAGATCACGTTGTTCGAACAAAATTAAGTCATAACGGACTCGCAAGAAACCTTGATTATTTACTAGAAATCGACGACAAAACGGATCGTGCTGTGTTTGAAATGGGCGTATCCGGTCCAAACCAGCTCCTTTATTCTGCCCATTATTTTCGTCCCCAAATTGGGATTATCACAGCAATAGGTACCGATCATATAGAAGGATTTCGAAGTCAGGATGCGTATATCGCAGAAAAGGCAAAGATGTTAAAAGCCGTTGGAAAGAACGGCACGATTCTTTTAAATTGGGATGATGAAACGATTCAGAGTCTTGATTTAAGTGAGTTCACTGGAAAGGTTCTTTACTATGGTCAGGATCCGAAAGCGCACCTCCGAGCCCACTCCATCCAATTTAATCTTAAGAAAAATGGCATGAATTTTACCCTTTCCTGCCATGAAGGCGAGTTCGCTTGTTTCGTACCTGGCTACGGCACGCACAACGTTTCCAATGCCCTCGCTGCGATTGGTGCATGCACCCTTGTCGGCGTAAAGATCCAGGATGCGATTCGTCGCCTCCATACGTTCCGTCACATTAAAAGTCATTTGCAGTTCTATGAAGGAAAAAAAGGGAGCCTGCTCATCGACGACACGTGGAATACAAATCCCACCTCCATCGAAGCGGCGTTAGAAGTTCTCGTTGAAACAGCAGAAGGAAGAAAAACGGTTGCCGTCTTAGGGGAAATTGAAGAACTTGGGGATTACGCGGAGCAGGAGCATCGCAAAGTTGGCGCTCTTGCGGCAAAGAAAAACGTCGATGTCCTCATCGCTGTTGGAAAAAATGCCTATCCGATTTGCCTTGAAGCCGCTAAGCAAGGCATGAATCCGAAAGCGATTCATAACGTCACAACTCAAGCAGCATTACTTTCTCTTCTCGGTCAGCTAGCCTCTCCTCAAACATCGATTCTACTAAAAACATCAATGCGTCGATCCTTTAGCAATACCTTGCAGGCGCTCGTTGCCAAATCAAGCAAAGGCTGATTTCATCTGCGGTTTTAGTGTTTAAGGGAACTCACGTCGATTTAAGGTAATCCCACAAACGATCAGGGGCAAATAGCCTCTGACCGTTCTTTTGTTAAGTTTGGAATTCTTCCATTAAAGGTAAGAATCCTATAGAGGAGTGGTGTTATGAATGGAATGATAGTTTTAAAACTAATAGGCGTTCCGATTATGGTTTTCTTGATACTTATGTTGTTTGATCAATTTTTGGGCTTCAGTTCTTCAACTAAGGTTGGAATATTTACGGCTACTACATTGGGAAGTTATTGGCAGGTATTCTACATAAATAAAAAGTATAACAAGAAATGATTACAAGGTACAAAACCCTATTGAGATACTGAAGCAGACCTTCCGCTATCGATCTAAAAATGCTTATGATGTAAGTAAAAGAATGATAACCATAAATTTAGCGCCAAAATAGAAAAACGAACTACCCTTCCTACCTTTCTTAAACTCCTATACTCCCGGTTTCAACTCTTTTCTGATCAAGTTTATACACACAGTTTTTCAATATAAACCTTATCTTTTAAATGTATATTCGAATCAATTTTTTATTCTATAAAACAATATCTCGAATTCATGTCTTCCATAGAATCCGCTAGAAGAGATTATTTGAGAGAACAAAAAAGTTCTTACAAATCCCCATTTAGAATTCGATTTCCTACACCAATTGAAGAGTTTAGTTAGATCCCTCTGTTAAATAAGAAAAAAGCACCATCATCCTTGTGATTCGGTGCTCCCTTTGATGTGTGATTTTAATTTTTGTATCCGAACACAGAACCTGCTAGACCCCGTCAGTATTTCTATTCTTGCTAAAACCGATCCATCAAATATCTCCCATATTCAATTGGCGTCCGAAACACAGATTCCCACTCGTCGTGAAGGATCCGGCCATCTTCAAACAATCCGCTCACATAGTCAGAGATAAAATTGCATTCGATAAAATACGGTTTTCCTTCTTTTGTGATACCGATATCGAAGCCGAGGTCCGCTAGGTGTGGAAAATGCTGATCAAGAATACGAGCGGTTTGAAGTGCCA
>ENA-ORXC01000178-ORXC01000178.1-marine-metagenome-genome-assembly--contig:-NODE-178-length-59419-cov-4.384567_pt1 | contig 59419 bp, 61 predicted proteins | sample MGYA00237865_ERZ511478 | MGnify/ENA metagenome assembly ERZ511478
GCAGGAGCGCAAGCGACGAGGAGGCTCAGCGGCCGCCCGCGGAAAGCGAAGCCTTGCACGGAAATCAACTGCGGTGTCATAAGCGGTTCAGCTCATGTATCCCATTTGTTCGTCTTTAAGCTAAATTCATTTGATTATGTCTCAACCCTCTTCTTGTTTTGGAATTTTCTATATAACTAAATGTACTTTATCGTTAACTTTTTTTAAAAATCCTATTCGAATTTTGCTGCATCTCCATAAAACGGCTGTTCTGCAACTTTAATCGATTCTGTTGGGCATCCTTCGTACGCTTCCATCATCTCATCTTGCTGATCTTCAGGAACTTCTTTTGTTCCTTCGTTGTTATCTAACACGGCATAAGCAAGACCTTCTGAATCATCATCATAAAGATCTGGTGCGCTCCCTCCACATGCTCCGCAAGCAATACATGTTTCCTTATCTACCATCGTAAAAGCCATAAAAAAACCTCCTTTACCTTTTCACTTTCTCGTTCAGAAAGTTACGTTCAATATAAGGAGGTTCTTTTAAATTTGTCTTAAATTATTTACTTGGATTCTCCGATATTCTCAAACATTTCATCTACATTTGGCTTTTTCTTAATTAATCCTGACTCTTTTAACCAGTCCACATTTGACTGCCATGATTCTTTCGTTTGACTGCCAAATCCTTGTTCAGACTTCATTTTTGGAAGTAAGATATTCAAACTTTTTGTTTCCACATCTTTTTCAAGCGGGAAGTTTGATTTATCTTGATTATCTAACAAAATTTGAAGTGATTCCTTTGGATGCTTCTCTGTGTACTCATACCCTTTTGTAGCAGCACGCCAAAACGCTTTAATCGTATCAGAATCTTTTGCCCATGTTTGATCCCCTGTAACGGCCACCAGCTCATAGTAAGATGGCACGCCGTAATCTGAAGGATCAATATCAACCGTTTTGTATCCTTTTTTGTGAAGCAATGGTACTTCATGGTTAATATACGCACCTATTACAGCATCTACTTTTTTGCTAATCAGCGATGAATTTAACTCGAACCCTACGTCTACTAGTTTTACCTTATTGGGATCTCCTCCATCGCTTTTCACCATTTTCTTTAGAACAGATTCACTTAATGGTGTTCCGCTGTAGCCTACTACTTTTCCTTCTAAATCTTTAGGACGCTTAATACCGCTATCTTTCAATGCCACAACTCGGTTTAACGGAGATCTTACAATCGCTCCTACCGACTTTACCGGCACATCTTCATTTGCTCGTGCCATTGCTACATCAGGCTGATAGTAAAGGCCGAGCGTGACTTTCCCTGCAGCTGCTAAATTAAGTGAGTCTGTTGGATTAGCGGGAAACTGTACTTTTACATTCAGCCCTTCTTTTTTGAAATATCCTTTTTCTTGTGCAGCGTAAATGAAGCTGTGCACTGCATTTGGATACCAATCAAGCATAATTGTAACGTCTTTTAATTTTTTACTGTCACCAGCTTTATTTTCCTTGTTCTGACCGCAAGCAGCGAGCATCAAAACAAGCAGCAGGCTTAAGCCAATTACAAACCATTTTTTCATTCTGTTTTCCTCCACTTTAATGAACGTTTTTCGAAACCTACTACAATAATAAAGAATAAAATACCAAGCGCGGATAAAATCACAATTGGTGCAAACACACCAGCTGCATCAAACTGTGTCATCATACGACGACTGAAATATCCTAAGCCTGCTTGCGCACCTAACCATTCCCCAATGGCAGCACCTATTATGCTAAAGGTAACCGCTACTTTGAGCCCTGAATAAAAATGAGGCAGTGCAGAAGGAATGTTCAGCTTAAAAAATATATCTTTTTTTGTTGCTCCCATCGTTAACATGAGTTCTTTTAACTCTTTGTTTGTGGAACGAAGCCCGTCAAACGTGCTAACGGTAATGGGAAAAAACGTAATTAATACGGTCACAATCACTTTGCTCCAAATGGAGTAGCCAAACCACAGCACAAATACAGGAGCAATGGCAATGGTCGGAATCATTTGTGAAGCAATAATAAGCGGATAAAAAGCACGCTCAATAAGCGGGCTCCAATTCATCCACACAGCCAGCAGAACCCCTAGCACAACGGATATTACAAGCCCAATTACGACAATAGATAACGTAGCTGGTAAATGCTTAAACAATAAATCCATTCGCAGTTCCCAAAGCTTCGTTAAAATACCGCTGGGCGTTGGTAAAATAAACGGATAGTTTACAATGCGTGCTCCAATTTCCCAAGCAGCCAGCAAAATGACTACTAAAATCACTGAAGCCCCGTACTTTTTCATGTGTTCACCTTCGATCTTAGCTGTTCAATTAAATAATCTTTCAAGTCAAGCACTCGCTGTTGATTCAAATCTTTTTGCGTTCGAGGTCTGCTAAGCGGCACTTGAATCTCTTCAAGATGACTTACCGGCTTGTCTGAAAAGATAAAAATACGATCTGACAGAAAAAGCGCTTCGTTGACGTCATGAGTGATAAATAAGATGCTATGTTTACGCTTTTGCCATTGTTCAAGCAGCCATTCCTGCATCGACAAACGCGTAATGGCATCAAGTGCACTAAAAGGCTCATCTAAAAGCAGCACGTTAGAACCGCTTAATACCGTCCGGAGAAAAGAAACGCGCTGCTTCATCCCTCCCGATAAATCACTTGGAAAACGGTTTTCATACCCTTTTAGGCCAAACTCTTCAAGCAGCTGAGACACTTGCCTATGAGCACTTGCTTTTGACACATTGTGAAGCTCGAGAGGCAGTGCTGCATTGTCGAGAATCGTGCGCCACGGAAGAAGTAAATCTTGCTGCGGCATGTAGCCTACTTTTCCTAGTCGCTTTTCATAAGACTGTCCGTTAATCACGATATCGCCTTCACTCTGCTGTTCAAGACCTGTAATGAGACGAAACAACGTACTTTTTCCAGATCCGCTCGCTCCAACGATACTGACAAACTCGCCGTCTTTCACGTCTAAGTTTAATGATTTTAAAATCGCTTGATCGCCGTTTTTGTACGTAAAACTGACGTTTTGAAAAGATAGCACAGACTTATTCATGAACTGGCCACATCGCTTCTTTATAAGCCATATCCCAGAACATATACTCAAAACGGGTCGTATTTAAGAAAATTTCTTCGAGCTTTTCTAACTCAGCTTCTGATTTATCTTCAGTAAGTGAGTCAAATAAGTTGATACACCACGTCGCCAGTTCTCCAAATTCTTCTGAGCTGTACATTTCAATCCACTCTCGATAAAACTCATTTTCAGCCCCAGGCTTTTCACTGAGTTCTTTTCCTATTTCCCAGTAGCTCCACATACAAGGCAAAAGAGCCGCCACTAATTCAGCTAATGTTCCGCTTTGACCAACGTGCAGCATATAGTGTGTGTATGCAAGCGTTGTAGGAGATGGCTGCGCTTTTTCTAATTCTTTTTCGCTGATTTCAAATTTCTTGGCATACTCACGGTGTAAACTCATTTCTTCATTTAACGTAGAATCTAAAAGCGCAGCAAATTTCCCCATCGTTTGAAGATCGGTAGCTTTCATAGCTCCAATTGCAAATAATTTGGCATAATCAATTAGATAAAGGTAATCTTGAATCATATAAAAGCGAAACTTCTCCTTTTCAAGCGTTCCGTCTCCCATTCCCTGTACGAAGGGATGATTATGATTTTGACGCCAAATAGGCTGCAGCTTTTCGTATAATCGTTCACTAAATTTCATGATGATCACTCCTTATGCGTATGCAGCCACGTATAAATGAACTGCACCATCACTTTTGTATATTGAACAAGCTGATTCATATCTAATTGTTCGTTCACAGCATGTGCATTTGCTAAATTTCCCGGACCGTAAATAGCTGCTGGGATTCCCGCATCAGCTAGCCATCCCCCGTCTGTTACGCTAGTTGACACATCAATTGGAGGCTTTTTCCCTTCCATTTGTTCATGAGTATGTGCAAGCAGCTGTACTCCTGCATGATTTTCATCAATTTCTAATGACGGGAAGATTTCTCCTCTGTCTTCAATCATCGATGTGCCTCCCCATTCAAAGGTTGGCAGATTATCTTTTAACCATGGATCCGCTTTTGCAATAGCTATAATATATTCTTCCACTTCTTTTGATACTTGGTCGTACGACTCATTTGGATAATAGTGAACGGTGATCCACAGCCTGCATTCATCTGCAATAAACGCAGCATGTCTTCCACCTTCGATTACTGCTGGATTAATCGTATTTGTACCTGGCAAAAATCCTGGATAGCTCTTTGTAACAGCCCAGTGACGCTCCAATTCTTGCAGCCCTCCGATCACTTTTGCCATCTTTTCAATAGCGCTTGCGGCTAAGAGTCCTCCTCCAGCATGAATCATACTTCGGCGTGTACCGTCATGATAGGTTTTACTGCTTTTTATCGTAATCCATCCCGTGATCACTCCGCCTTGACCTTGAATATGTAAATCACTTGTATCCGCTACGAGCGCAAAATCAGCTGTATACCCTTTCTGACAGCATTGCAGCGTACCTGCCTCTCCTACTTCTTCTCCTACAACGGATTCAAAAATTAAGTCTCCCAGCAGCTCAATTCCTGCTTCTGTTAGAAGCTGAACTGCAAATAATGCCCCTGCCAAGCCGCCTTTCATATCAGCAACTCCGCGTCCGATGATTTTATTGTCTTTCACGACAGCTTCAAACGGGTCTGTCTCCCACTCTTCATTTTCTTGTACCTCAGCTACATCCATATGCCCGTTAATAATCAAGCTTTGATAGTCAGCTGATTTTTGCCCTTTTAATGTGCCCACTACAATAGGATCGTTGGAATATAAGTCCCACATATCGATGGAAAAACCGCAGTTTTTAAGAAAATCCGCTACGTACAGCTGCGCTTCATGAGAATTTCGTGCAGGAGGCGCTGGCGTTTTATATGAAACAAGTTTTTTTAATAACTGGATTAGCTCCCCTTTGCGCTCCTCTACCTGTTTGACAAGCAAATCAATTGTTTCTTCCATGTATGACACCTTCCTTTACGCATAAAAAAACACTTCTTTCGCAGGAAAGAAGTGTTTTTGTTTATATACAAAAAATTATTATAACGAGTTCGTAAGGAAATACCATACAAAACATCCATTACAATACCTCTTTCCTACGCTAGTATTACCTAGTTCAGGTTATAAGGGTTAAGACTTCTCGTCTCTCTCAGCTTCGAAAGCACCCCTAGTGGTGTTGTATCTCTATAAGATTATCTATTATTATATGTTTACCTGTAATAGTTTTATCATAGTAAAGCGTTTTATTCAATAGAAAGGTTCATGATTCAGCAATGAAAATAGTTTCCTTTTTAGTAAAATAAAGAGCACACACCTTTTTCAAGCAGTGTGTGCTCTTTACTTTCATAAACTTACTAGTTAGCTATCGGCTTTTTTAAAAATACACCGTTTTTCCATTTAGACAGTAATAAGCTCAAGTTTTTGTCCCGGTCTCACTAATGAAAGCAGCTCATGATCTTCCTCTATCACATACCCAATCACGTTGACATTAGCATTTGCAGGCAAATTGGTTTTAGCTATTTGAACCTCTCCTCTGTAACGCCCGTAGCCATCATTGTCCATTGTAATTGCTCCGATTCTGCGTTCTACTGTATGAAATGGCGGCACTAGCTTTACAGATCGAGTATCAACCAAACGCAGAACGTCTCTTGATACATCCGGACGCACGCTGTACGTTCCATCTATATGAGGTGAACGAATGCGTAGCGGAATAATGCGATTTTCTTGATATTGAACTAAACGCTTTAATAAACTTGACGCGGCGTATGGATCTCCAATATAAACCTCTGTTACTCCGCATTCGTATAAATCTACTGCAGAGGTAAAAGGACATTTATTACGGTCTTTTTCTCTAGTAGGAAGACCTTGATAAATAGGGCCTCTTTTTTTGCCTTCTCCCGGAATATAAGCGCAGACTGGAATACGAAGTTCATTAAATAAATCTGTCTGCTGTTGAAAAAATGTTTCTTCAAGCCCTGTTTCAGGCCGCGGATAAAAATTATGCCATGCAAGCAGCTGATGATGATGAAGACCAGCATATAAGAGTGCTTCAACTTCTTGTTTGGATAACGTACTTGCATTAACAGCAATATAAAATTCATTCGCAAGCGAAAGAGTTTCTTCTGCGCTAAAGCCATCGTCTAGTCTAATACCAGATACGCCAAGTGAAGATAGAGTCATAAAACTTTTGATACCTAAATGAACCGGCGTATGCTTGGATACGTCTGCATACACGCTTATTCGACAATCTCTAGCCACATGAAGCAATTCTTTTGCCCGTTCAGCCAAATCTCCTTTTTCTTCTGGAATGTGAAGCGAAGTAAATGCACGTGTGACGCCGCACTCGCTTGCTTCTATTAATCTTTTTTTGGCATCACTATCATTTAAATAAAACGAAATGCCAATCATTCAAACTCCCCCGCCATTTCATCGTTAAATCCAAAGAAATAGGTACAAACAAAGCCTGCTGCGTAAGCAATAACTAATCCCAGTAAATAAAGAAGAATTTGATGCGCATGAACTAAAAACGTAAGCGGCAAACCTGATACTCCCACTGCTACAGTTGCAATATGGAAGTGCGCCTGAAACGCTCCGCCGATTCCAGCTCCAAGACAAGCGGTTAAGAATGGACGCCCTAAAGGAAGTGTGACTCCAAAAATAAGCGGTTCTCCGATTCCGAGCAGCCCTGAAGGAAGTGCACCTCCAATTGCTCGCTTTAAACGTTTTTTCTTTGTTTTGATATAAATAGCAAAAGCTGCACCGACCTGACCGGCTCCGCCCATGGCTAGTATAGGAAGAAGCGGATCATCTCCAATTGAATTGATAAGCTCTAAATGAACAGGAGTAAGACCTTGATGCAGTCCCGTAATGACGAGAGGCAAGAACGTTGCCCCTAACACAAAGCCTGCTACAACTCCTCCAACCTCTAAAACTCCTAAAAGACCTTTTGTGATTCCATCGGAAATCAAGCCTCCGATTGGCATGAATACTACATACGTAATAATTCCGGTAATTAACACCGTAACGGTTGGTGTAATAATGATATCCAATGACTGAGGGACAAATTTACGCACTCGTTTTTCCACTACGGCCATAAAGATTGCTGCAAGCAACACGCCAATTAAGCCACCCCGTCCCGGCAAAAGGGCTTCACCAAAAAGTTTAATATCAGCTACAGCAGGATTAATGACTAAAATACCCGCTAAGCCTCCTAGAGCTGGTGAACCACCAAATTCTTTTGCAGCATTGATACCTACTAAAATACCAAGATAAGCAAATAAGCCGCTTCCGATAACCGTTAAAAGAATAGCAATCTGTGAATCCGCCGGAAGCCACTTCGCTTGAACCGCTGCTTTTGTTACTCCGGTGATAAGTCCAGATGCTACAAGAGCAGGTATCAACGGAATAAAAATGCTTGCAATTCGGCGAAGCAAGAGCTTAAACGGAGTTGCATTTTTTTCTTTCAGCTCTGATTTCCGCTGTGCTGCACGATTTTCTAAGTTAATACCGCCGGATTCATCAATTAACTTTCCAAACTCCTCTGTTACTTTGTTCACTTTACCGGGACCAATAATAATTTGAAGCGTTTCTTCTTCCACTAATCCAAGCACGCCTTCAAGTTTTCGTATATCTGTCTTTTTTACAATTGAATCATCTTTTACCGTCACACGCAGCCGCGTCATACAATGCGTATACGCTTCAATATTGGATGCTCCCCCAAGCATCTCCAAAACAGCCTTTGCTAATTGATGATTATCTAAAGACATGTTAATCCCCCTTTGTATTTTCCTCTTAGATGGATACGCCACTGAGGAAACAGACCACAAAATCCCCTTTTTGTAATCGCTTTCTTTTTATTTCTTACCTTTCAAAAACTGAATGGCATCTCTTGTTTTGTCAATATACTCAATCGTCTGGTCATACTGCTGCGCTGCAATACTTAAAAATAACACATCAATCACGTAAAGCTGGGCTAAACGAGATGATGTAGCTGCGCTTCGAAACGGCGCTTCTTGAGAATAAGACGTATACAAACAAATATCAGCTAAAGACGAAACGGTGGACTGTCCGTACTTTGTTAAGCTAATCGTCTTTACTCCGCGGTTTTTAGCTAAAGATAAGACGTTGCTTACTTCAGGAGTCTCCCCTGAAAAAGAAATACCCACAACTACATCGTCTTTACTTGCATTTGCGATGAGTGTAGCTGCTAAATGGCTATCTGCAAAAGCCGTGGCATTTTTATTAATTCGAAGAAATTTTTGCTGCGCATCTATAGCAATAATATGTGAAGCACCGATTCCAAAAAAATGAATGTTTTTGGCTTCAATCAGCGCCAAAACAGCCCGCTCTGCTTCTTTATAATTCACAAGCTCGGCCGTATCACTTAGACTTTGAATGCTGTTGCTTGCCGTTTTTTTGACAATAGATTGAATCGTTTCATTTGTTTCAATATCGCGGTATCCTTGCTCCGTATCTCTGGCTAAATCACCGGCTACTCTTACCTTTAATTCTTGAAACCCGCTAACACCGATAGATTTGCACAAACGAATAACAGCAGCACTGCTCGCATTCGCTAGTCTACCTAATTCTCCAGCCGTACTGTTTACCACAGTATGCGGGTTGTTTAAAATATATTCAGCAATTTTCCTCTCCGAATCAGGAAGCTTAGCCACCGTGTTTTTAATCATCGTTAATCCGCCTGTTGACATCGTTTCTCTCCTTTATACGTAATGTTCAATCGCTTTTCTCACATAACCGCCCGCATTATTCAGTAACAACTTCGCGGTGTCATAAATTTCATTTGTTTTGATCATAACCACTGCTGTTTTTACCTCATTATTTGCTTCTTCAAGCGTTTGACTTGCTTGCTCATAAGAAACACCTGTAATTTTACAAATAATACCTATCGCCCGTTCTTTAAGCTTTTCATTACTCACATGAACATCTATCATTAAGTTTTCGTACGCTTTTCCTACTTTAATCATAGCCGCGGTAGAAATCATGTTGAGGATCATTTTATGAGCACTTGCCGCTTTTAACCTTGTGGAACCTGTTAGCACTTCCGGACCTACTACTACCTCAATACTATGGTCCGCTTCTTTTCCAATAAGCGAATTACCATTACAAGACAAAGCCACCGTTTTAGCTTTTACAGATTTTGCATATCTTAATGCACCAATCACATAAGGAGTGCGTCCGCTTGCAGCAATTCCAATGACTGTGTCTCGTTCATTCAAATGAATTTTTTGTAAATCTGCTGCTCCCAATTCTTCTTTATCTTCAGCACCTTCGACTGCTTTAACAAATGCTTTTCCTCCTCCAGCCATCAATCCCTGTACCTGATTGGGATTGGTACTGAAAGTAGGCGGACATTCAACAGCATCCAATACTCCCAGTCGTCCGCTTGTTCCTGCGCCTACATAAATAAGCCGGCCTTTCTTTTGAAACGATTCACTTACAAATTCAACTGCCACCTCTACGTCTGGAAGTACTTCTTGCACAGCCAGCGCCACTTTTTGATCTTCTGTATTCATTATGTTTAAAATCTCTTTTGTACTAGCTGTATCTATCTTCATTGTCTGTTCGTTTTGGGACTCTGTTGTTAATAACGTAAGCTGTTCATTCATCTTTTCGGCTCCTTTTTCATCATGTAGTGAAGTTATGGTTATTATAATTTGTTTAAAATATAATTTCAATAATTTATTTTATTTTTTAAAATTATATTTTAAATTAACATAAAAAAAGGCTTCAGGCATATAGCTGAAATCTTTTTTTATGTCTATTTATGATTGTTGAGCAAATGTTAACAGATACTCATCTTGCATTAAAACTTCGTAATCTTTTTCACCATTTCTTACGACGTGTACAGGGACTGTTTTTGCCGGAAGTAATTCAACTGGCTCACGATAGCGTTTTGCTACTCCGTCAATAAGTTCGTTTACTAACTGCTCGTTACTCAGCTCACCCGCCTGATATTTTTCTGCAAGTGGTGTCATGATTTCTGCTAATACACTTGCATCGTTAAATCCTTGAATTTCGACTTGTACGACGTACGCATCATCTTCATCACTATACGCTGCATCTTTAACGGTTGTTAACGTTTTCATTTTAATCTCTAATAATTCCATTACTTGTCCCTATCAGTACTCCTTTACTTTGTTGATTTCGATATGCTGATTTAATTTTCACTTTTTGAAAACTATCTGCTTTTTCTACTTCAGTTAATATGCATTCACACGTAACTGTATCTCCTGCTTTACATTCCATCTTATCCATCTCCTTAAGATTATGACTTTACTTTTTAACTATATCAAAAAATGAACAGTCATTCATTTCATGTATCAAAAAAATAGCAGAATAAATATATCCTGCTATTTTTGACAAGTAGGACAGTAATAAAGCCTTCTAGAAGCAGCCTGCACTTTTAAGATAGGCGTGCCGTCAATTCGGCAAGCTTCTCCTTCACGGTTAAAAACCCAGTGGCGGTATGCAGAGCGCTTTTGCCCTTTCTTTTTTAACGTTTCAGCAAGCTTTACATCATTTGTAATGCCACCTGTTTTATAGGACTGTTGTACAAGAGAAATGGTTGCGTCAGCTGCCTTTTTAAGCTGTTCTTCCGTGCAGTCTACGGGACGAGCTGCAGGGTTAATTCCCGCTACAAATAAAATTTCACTTCGCAAGTAATTTCCAATCCCAGCTATAAAGCTTTGGTCTAACAACAGCGACGCCCATTTTCTGCGGTAAAATGGTTTAGAATAAAAACGATCTAAAAGCTCACCTGCCGCTACTTCTTCACTTAAGATATCAGGACCAACTCTTGATACAAAAGGATGAGCTGGAACTTCTTCATCACGCAATACTTCAATATCAGAAGCGCTATAAAGCAGCGCTGATTTTTTTTCATTATGAATCGCAAGGCGCAGCTGTCTGTTTGTAGATGGATAATTGTAAGATGAACGAACATACCATTTTCCATAAAGCTGATTATGTGAGTAGATGGTATAGCCGTTGTCAAAACGAATAAGCATAGCCTTTCCTTTTGTATCTACTCTTTTAATGCGAGCTCCTGTTAATACTTCTTCATAGTGCTGCAAAGATGGAAAAGCAAACCATATCTCGCTGACGGGAAGACCGATAATCGCTTTTTCCACTTCGTCAGCTGCTCTTCTAATTTCTGGACCTTCTGGCATATAATGAAACTCCTTTCTTGCCTGACTTTCTTCATTTATTATTTCGGTTTTATTTCTGCTTTGCAAGAAAGAAGCGGTTGAGCTCTTCTTTTCCTAAAAGAACCTTTAAATTATGCATGACGGTTACTCTTATAGTAAAATGTTGATACCTTTTTTTACTTTCTATAGTGTTTATCTTACTTCCTTTGACTTATACTAGTTGATAACCTTTTAGAAACTTGTTAATTATCTATATATGAGGAGTTTATTATGAACAATCAATCATTTTCTCCACTATCAGCCGCCGAGATGGCTGTTATTTGGAAGTAATATATGAACGATAAAGCAATTTCTTGTATGCTCAAACATTTTCTGTGTCATGTAGACGATTGAGATATTCAAAAAGCGATTCAAGGTACACTGCACATCACAACAAAAAACAGTGATGCGCTCACTGCTATCTTTTTAAAAGAAAATATGCCAATTCCGCTTGGCTTTGGAGACGAAGACGTTGATGCTGAAGCACCAAAATTATTTTCGGATTCTTTTTATTTGCTTTATTTGAAGCATATTTCAAATGTCCTTCTACTGTCAGCAACTACAGGTGTCGATGTTGCCGCAAGAAGTGATGTACGGTCTTTCTTTCGAAGCTTGCTGTTAAAAGCGGAAAAGCTTAACCAAACGATTACAGATTTGTTGTTAGAAAAACAAACTTTTATAGAGCTTCCTCCTATTCCTATTGCAGATGCGTCTGATATGAACGACACAGAGCTTTTCTTAGGGAGCTATTTTGATGAAAAGCGGCCGTTAACCGTCATTGAAATTTCCCATATCGTATCAAGTATACAGACGAATCTAATTGCAAAAGATTTAATTTTAGGAGTTGCTCAAATAGCTCCTTCTCAGAACATTCAAGCTTTTTTATTAAAGGGTAGAGAACTTGTGCAGCAGCATATTGAATCTCTGTCACAACCGCTAATGGTAGAAAACATACCGGTCACAATGAAGTGGGATTACGGAGTAGAAAAGTCTTCCGTTCCTCCATTTTCAGAAAAACTCATGATGTTTCGCCTAGCTGCGATGATTACTGAAAATGTACGTGGTTACGGGCTTGCGATGTCAACAAGCCCGCGTTTAGATCTCGCTTTAAACTATACAAACTTCACGACTGAAATTTTGGAATACGCCAAAGAAGTATCAAGAATAAGCATTGAACAAGGATGGCTAGAAGATCCTCCGCATATTCCATTCCCAAAAATTCATTTGGAATAAAAATAAGCTCGCGCTAAAGCGCAAGCTTATTTTTTAGATTCTCTCCACAATAAATAAAGAAAATACGGAGCGCCGATAATGCCAATGATTAATCCGGCCGGAATTTCAATCGGGGGAGCAATTCCTCGCCCAATCAAATCTGCTGCTAGTACAAACAAAGCGCCAAGTAAAGCGGCTGTAGGAATTAGTTGTTTATGTCTCGGTCCCACTAACCGTTTGGCCACATGAGGAATAATAAGCCCTACAAAGCCGATGGTGCCAACAACCGATACAACAGCAGCCGTCATTGCCACTGCGCTTGCTAGTAATACTAGACGAATTAACTCTACTCTAGCCCCTAGTCCTCGAGCCACTTCATCACCTAAATGAATTAAATCTAATCGGGCAGCTAACAGCCAAATCAGCGGTAATAATATAATTATCCACGGAAGTAAACCAATTAATTGATCCCATGTTCTTCCCCATAAGCTGCCGCTCAGCCAAATCAGTGCTGCATTTACGTTTGGATTCGCTTTTGAAATTAACAAGTGAATACCGGATGAACAAAAAGCGCTGACCGCTACACCTATTAATGCAAATCGAATAGGTTCTACTCCTTTTTTATAAGCAAGCAAATAGACGATTACAAAGACAAGCGAGCCTCCTGCAAACGCAGCGGCTGATAAAACAGATGGGCTTGCTAAAGGCAGTAAAATAGTGACTGCAACAGCAGCTAATCCTGATCCGCTTGAAAGACCTAATGTATCTGGACTAGCCAGCGGATTTCTCATAATAGACTGTACGACGACTCCGGACACAGCTAGGCCGATTCCCGTTAAAATAGCCAGCAAAATACGAGGCAGGCGAAATTCTACCAAAATAGACGTCAAGTCAGGATCGCCAATGCCAATAAAAGACGTAATAATGTCTAGAGGAGGCATGTTAATGTCTCCTAAGCTAAGGCTTATCACGCTCAGCGCTATAATTAAGACAGAAAGAATGATAAACAGGCCGACAGACTTGAATCGAGATGGCTGCTTTTTTGTTTTATTGACAGTCTGCATATATACTCATGCCTTCCTTTCTGTTTTTTTGCGTCTCGCTAAGTAAATAAAGTACGGCGTTCCAAGCAGTGCTGTTACTGCACCTACAGGGGTCTCATACGGGTATGTAATAAATCGCGACAATACGTCTGCTAATAGCAATAAAGATGCACCAAGCAGTGCGCTCATTGGCAAAACAACTCGGTAATCTACGCCTATTAAATAGCGCACCATGTGAGGAACAACAAGCCCTACAAATCCAATAGGACCCGCAATAGCCACTGAAACACCAGCTAATACAATCACGACAACTGCCGTGAACGCTCTAATGGCAAAGACTCGCTGTCCGAGTCCTCTAGCTACATCATCTCCTAAAGACAACAAAGAAGATGCTCTTCCCAAACCAAAGGCAACAAGCAGACCTACGATGCTGAAAGGAAGCAATACATGAACATGTCCCCAATCCCGTCCAATAACTGAACCGGTGAGCCAGAACATAACGCCTTCTGTTTTGCTTTCATTAAAAATCAGTAGCGTTTGCGTGAGAGACATAAGCATACCTTGTATAGCAACACCTGTTAGAGCAAGTTTTACATCACTGTCGCCTCCTTTAATCAACGAACTCATGACGTAAACAATAACAGCAGCAAAGGCCCCTCCTAAGAACGCACCAAATACCCCACCAATCATGCTTACACCCGGTACTAAAACCGTTAAAAATACCATTGCCGCTGAGGCCCCGGCATTAATACCAAAAATACCTGGAGAAGCTAATGGATTTCTAGTTAATGCTTGCATCAACGCTCCGGCGACTGCCAAGTTAGCACCAACAAATGCCGTTACCAATAGGCGAGGCAGGCGGACGGTTTGAATAATAGATTGTTCTTTTGACCCGTCAAAATTTAGTAAAGCTTGCTTAATCGTTCCAAAAGAAATATGTATAGAACCGATGGAAATAGATAAAAACATTGAAATCAGTAAAAGAATAATAACCGCAAGGAAAATAGCTATTATACGAAGTGGAGATTTGTTTCTTTTGGATAAACCGTGAACAGCTTTCATAGTAGACTGCGCCTCCTTTCATTTGAAAATTCAGTAAAAAGAAAAAAACAACCCCGCTGGATTGTTCTTTTCCTCGTTATTATTTGCCTTCAAATAATAACTTTTCTGCTTCATCTGCAATACCATTTGCACCTTGTACACTTCGGCGAAGAGACCATTTAAATACATCAACTTCATACACTTGATTATTTTTAACCGCTTTTAGCTCTTTCCATAATGGCTGTTTCGCTAAAGGCGTATGACCTTTTTCATTTCGCATAACAATGAGTTTGTCTGGATCTGCTTTTACGAGCTGTTCCATTGTCATTTTTACACTGTACTCTTTTGTAGGATCTGTTAATGCATTTTTGAAGCCTAATTGCTCAAGAACACCCGTTGTAAAGAAATTTGAAGTTCTAGCATTAATATTACCATTTGCATCAGCGATAACAAGTACATTGCCCGGATTTTTTGGCGCTTTTGCTTTTAAATCCTTCATTTTTTGCTTATGCTCTTCTACCACTTTTTCAACTTTTGCTTTCTTGCCAATCGCTTCTCCTACTTTTACCTCTGTATTTAGTAAATCATCGTAATTAGCATTTAAGTTTTTTAGTTCAATCGTTGGCGCAATTTCCGATAATTCTTTGTATACATTTTTATGACGTTCTGAATCAGCGATAATCAAATCTGGCTTCAGCAGTTTAATCGATTCCAAGCTTGGCTGTGCTCGCGTGCCAACTGATTTGTATCCTTTGATTTCTTTTAGTACATCTTTATCAATAAGCTGTTCTGCTTTATCATCATCAGCTACTCCTACAGGTTTGATACCAGCATCTAACAATGCATCAATAAAACCTAACTCTAATACGACTACTCGCTTTGGATTTTCTTTTACCTTTGTCTCTCCAAGCTCATGTTTGACCACTCTTGTTTTTTCATTTTTTTCATCAGCTGAATTTTCCTTATTCGTACTGCTGCAGCCGATAAGCATTCCGATTGCCAGCATTGTAATAAAAGCCAGCAGTCCTATTTTTTTCTTATTCAAATGTCATTCCTCCTGCTTGTATCTTTATGTAGATAATTGACTCTTGAAACTGATAATCGTTATCATTATATCAGTTTTATCTATTTAAACAAGCTGATTCGTTATTTTTAATTAAAAAATTGTATCTATTCTATAAAAAAGAAAGGACGCAGCAGGAGCGTCCTTTCTTTTTAATCTTCAATACAAAGATACTGAATTACTTCTTTTAAACTTTTCTCTTTCATCGATTCGATATGTAAGTGATATCTTTCGAATGACAGATGTTTAGTTAATGGATTTGGTACAATCACACAGCGCAAGCCTGCTGCTATGGCGGCTTTTGCCCCATTAGAAGAGTCTTCAAATGCTAAAGCTTCAGAGGGTTCTACTCCTAGCTTTTCAATTACATTTCGGTAAAGAGCCGGATCTGGCTTCACTTTTTCTACATCATCGCGCGTTTGAATGACTTCAAAATAGTGCAGCAAATCTAGCTCTTTTAAAAATGCTGTTACCCAGTCGCGATATGAGCTGCTTGCTAAACCAATTTTTAATCCAAGTTCTTTTGCTTCTGCCAAGTACTCTGCTACACCTTCTCGGGCTACTAATGATTTCATTTTTTCTTGATGACGTCTTAACGATTCTTGAGCCAGTTCCTCTTTCGTGAACTCATTATTAAACTGCTGAAGCAAATAATCGTAAAGTGCCGTAGCATCCGTTCCCACATAAGAAGCAAACGTTGCAATCGGTAGATCTACTCCCCTGTCTTCTAACATTTCGCGGTACACCTCGTACCACACTGATTCTGTATCAATAATTAATCCATCAAAATCAAACACAACTGCTTTAATCATAATTTACCTACCTTTTTCTATCTTATCGTTCTTACATAGTAACACGTTCAAAATACGTAATCCATAAATGTGGCTTCTTTAATAAGATAGGCTTAAATAGGTAGTTTCTATCCTTACTTTTCTCCGACTTTCATCAAAGGTGACATTTCTTCCGTTTCCTTAAACTCAATAGAAGACAGCTGCCTTCTAAAACCTTTCGTTGCATACACCAAATAAACTAAACCCGCAATCGCCCAGCCAATACCAAGTAAAAATGAATTGCGCTCCAAGTTAAGCCATAAAACCCCAATCGCCGCTGCTCCTAGTAATGGCATCACAATATATGACCAAAAACCCTTAGCCGATCGGTGCTGCTTTTGACGAACAGCATAATGCGCAATAACCGAAATATTAACAAAAGAAAACGCAATGAGTGCTCCAAAATTAATAAATGACGTAGCCGTTGCCAGACTGAAGAAAATGGCAGTTGCTGATACAACTCCGACTAATACAATATTTCGCGAGGGAGTGCGCAGCTTAGGATGAACATAACCAAAAAATGACTGAGGTAAAATTCGATCGCGTCCCATTACGTATAATAAACGCGAAACGCTTGCATGCGATGACATGCCTGATGATAATGTGCCTGCAATTCCTCCAGCTAAAAAGACAATTTGAAACAGCGTACCGCTCACATACATAGCAATTTCAGGAGCCGCAGCGTCTGGATGCTTGAATCCTTCTAACGTTGGAAAAACCGCTTGAATAAAATAAGATGTCACGGTAAACATGACTCCTCCAATTAACGCAACTAAAAAAATAGCTCGCGGAATCGTTTTTTTAGGATTGGGCGTTTCTTCTGATAACATAGCCACTGCATCAAATCCTAAATAGGAAAAACACATAAGTGTAGCTCCCGCTATGAGCCCTGATGACGTCATGTTCTGATTAAAGAAAGGCTTCATAGAAAAAAGAGTTCCTTCCCCCATTCCGCCTAGCAAGGCTTTGATTGAAACAGCAACAAACAATACTAAAATCGTCATTTGAAATATAACAAGAAACGTATTAAAATTGGCGGTGAAATTAACGCTTCGTAAATTTAGCAGCGTAACGATAATGACGAAGCTGACAACCCAAATCCACGATGGTACCGAAGGAAAAATAGATGATAAATAAATTTGAAAAATAAGTGCGTTAACCATCGGTAAAAAGAGATAATCCATTAGTGCAGACCAGCCAACTAAGAACCCTAAATGCGGATTGATTGTCTTTTGCGTATATGTATAAGCTGACCCTGCATTTGGAAATACTTGAATCATCTTTTTGTAGCTTACTGCCGTGAGAAGCATCCCGACAAGGGCTATGATATAAGATGTGGGAACGTGTCCATTCGTCATATCAGACGCAATCCCAAACGTATCAAACACTACCATCGGAGTCATATATCCGATCCCCATTAATACAATCTGCCATAATTTCAACGACCTTTTTAATGTTACTGTTTCATGTTTCATTTATCTTCCCCCTTCGTTTTATTAAGAACATTCTGACAATTAAATCCATAAATGCCTGTATTTCATTTCTTTATATAAAAATGAATGACTTTCATTCATTTTTATATAAAGAGTTGTTACATTTACTATAGCAAATATATGATTTATTTCTTTAAGTTGGTAAGGGTTGCTAACAAACTAGCTTTTTCTTCTATCATATTATGAAAGCGCTTTATTTTAAATAGCTATATGTTCCTAATCTCCTGCTATACCAACGCAGAAATACCCTCTGAATAAGAGGGATTTCTGCTTACAAACCGTTATTCAATCATCGTATCCAATGATTCTCTTTTCGTTTTCACTGCAACTAAACTAGCAAAATCATGAATGATTGTAGCTGCAAGCAAAGAGGTTATCTGCGTTGGATCATAAGAAGGCAGCACTTCTACCAAGTCAAATCCAACATAGTTAAATCCCGTCAGAGAACGGATCATTTGCAGCGTTTCTCTACTGCTGAATCCGCCTACTTCAAGCGTTCCCGTTCCTGGTGCACAAGAAGGATCAACAAAATCAATATCAAATGTTAAAAAGCACGGCGTATCTCCAATCGCTGTCTTCATTTGCTCTAAAATCACTGAAAACCCCTTATGTTCAAGCTCTCCTGCTGTCACAACATGATAACCGAGGTCTTTGCTTTCTTGAACATCTCCCGGATGATTTAATGTTCCGCGGATACCAACTTGAAAAACCTTCTTTGGATCTACTAGTCCTTCTTCATATGCGCGTATAAAAGGGGATCCGTGCCAATATTTTTCATCATAATACGTATCCCACGTATCTGTATGGGAATCAAAATGAATCATAGCCACTGGACCATATCTTTTAGCAGCAGCACGAAGGCTTGCTAAAGTAACCGAATGATCTCCTCCGATTCCAATCGGAACAATCCCTCTATCCATAAGAGCTCCTACCGCTTCTTCCATCAATTCATAGCTTCTGTGAATATTATGAGGAATAACCGGCACATCACCGATGTCGATGGCGTTTGTATCATCGAATGGATATACATCGTGTACCGGGTGATACGGAAACAGCGTCATGGAAGCTTGCCGAATGGCTTGAGGTGCAAATCGTGCACCTACTCTGAAAGATGCTGCCGTATCAAACGGCATCCCTACTAACCCTACTTTTGCATTTTCTCTTTCCGCTGGAAGCCTCATAAATGAGCCCGTTGTACAAAATTCTGGTTTGACATCTGGGGACAATGGATATTTCATAATTTACTCCTCCGTTTCGATAATTTCAGTTAGTCGCTAGGCATTTATACTACTAAAATCATCGAAAGCAACACGGGAATAAGAAACGTTTGCCGACTCATATTCATTGCTCCTTGTTACATTTATTGGTGGTTCAGCTTATTTAATACTTTTTCAAATGTAGAAATAACTTGATCTACTTCTTCCGCTGAAATAGTTAACGGCGGCTCAATACGAATTGTTTTGGAGTTTACAAGCGTACCGGCTACTAGAATTCCTTCATCAAACATTCCCTTAGAAAGCGCGTAGCCAATTTCATCTTGGTGGAACTCAATCCCAATCATTAAACCTTGTCCCCTGATTTCAAGTACTTTATCTCCATGGTTTTCAGCAGCTTTCTTTAAACCAGCAAGGAAATATTCCCCTAGCTCTTTTGCACGGTTTGGCAGCTGCTCTTCGATCAATACGTTAATAGTTGCAATAGCGGCTGCGCAGGCAAGGGGATTGCCTCCAAACGTTGTTGTGTGCATAAATGGATTATCAAAGAAGCTTGAAAATACCTTTTCTTTTGCTACAACCGCGCCAGCAGGCATAACTCCTCCTCCAAACGCTTTAGCAAGACATAAAATATCTGGTACAACATCGTATAATTCTGATGCAAACATTTCACCGGTGCGTCCCATGCCTGTTTGAACTTCATCAAAAATTAAGATAGCGTCGTACTCATCACATAGTGCACGCACTTCTTTCAAATAATTTTCAGGAGGAAGAATAATGCCGCCTTCTCCTTGAATTGGTTCTAATAAAACAGCAGCCACATCTTCTCCTACAAGCGCGCACGTTTCAAATGTTTTGCGCATCATGTCAATATCACCAAACGGCACGTGACGGAAACCTGGAATTAACGGCAGAAATGGTTTACGGAACATCCCTTTTGCAGTACCTGATAAAGAACCTAGACTTTTTCCATGAAAAGAACGTGTTGTAGAAATAAACGTCGTTCGATTACTATACATTTTCGCTAATTTTAAAGCGGCTTCTACACTTTCTGTTCCGCTGTTTGTGAAAAAGGAATACTTCAAATCCCCCGGTGTAATATCTGCTAAAATTTTAGCAAGCATCGCACGAAGTGGATCTAATAAGTCTTGGCTATGAAGCGCTTGACGCTGAAGCTGATCTTGAACAGCTTTGACTACTTTAGGATGACGGTGCCCCACGTTATAAATTCCAAACCCGCCCAAACAATCAATGTATTTTTTACCGTTTACATCAGTAAAACAAGACCCTTCATCTGACCATTCAACAGCTGCAAACTGCGTATCCACCGTTACTGTTTTACGATATTCTAAAAAGCCTGGGTTGACATGCTCGCGAAATCCGTCTACTGTTTCTTTCGTAATCCACTGTGCTTCTTCAGCTGACACTTCGCTTTTTTCAATAAGTCCCAGCACTTTGTTGATATATTCGTTTACTTCACCGTATGCTTTGTTTACCTCTTGATTTTTCGTCACTGTATTCATGTTAATATCGCTCCTTCTCTACTTTTTAATTTTTAAACCAGCCGATTGGCTCTACTTGTAAGTTAATGTTAATTTGTTTTACTTCTTGAAATTCTTCCAAACCAAACGTGCCTAATCCTCGGCCAATTCCGCTCTGCTTATATCCGCCCCAAGGCGCTTCATTAAACGTAAAATGGTACGTGTTTACCCAAGTGATACCCGCACGCAGCTTTTTAATCACCCGAAGAGCTTTTGCACCGTCGTTTGTAAACACGCTGCCTGCCAAACCATATTCCGTATCATTCGCAAGCTTAATAGCTTCTTTTTCATCTTTAAACGTTTGAATAACGACAACGGGCCCAAAGATTTCATCTTGCACAATTTTCATATTTGACGTAACGCTACTAAAAACCGTAGGTTCTACAAAGAATCCTTTTTCCAATCCACTGCTGGTGATTCGATTGCCTCCGCATACAAGGCGGGCGCCTTCTTGCTTCCCAATTTCGATGTACTTTAATACTTTTTTCATATGTTCTTCACTTACAAGAGGACCCATTTCAATCTCTTGATCCATTCCATTTCCTACTTTAATTTTCTGAGCACGTTCTGCAAAACGTTCGATAAATCGCTCAGCAATGCTTTCTTCTACTAAAATACGAGAACCTGCAGCGCAAATTTGGCCACTCCCTGCAAAAATTCCAAATAAGGCATAATCTACAGCTGTTTCAAAATCAGCGTCCGCAAATATAATGTTCGGTGACTTTCCTCCAAGTTCTAAAGAAACCTTCGTTACATTTTCTGCTGCTTGACGCATAATGTGTTTTCCAGTTACCGTTCCGCCTGTAAAAGAAATCTTATCAACACGCTTATCTTGAATAAGCGTATTTCCCACAGTATCTCCGGCTCCCATAACAAGGTTTGCTACTCCTTTTGGCATTCCTACGCTTTCTAAGATCTCAAAAAGTTTTGTAGGAGTAACTGGTGTCACTTCAGAAGGTTTAAATACAATCGTATTACCTGCAGCTAAAGCAGGTGCAATTTTCCACACGCTCATCAATAGCGGATAATTCCAAGGTACTATCAATCCGCACACGCCGATTGGTTCTTTTATAACCATTGCTTGCATAGGTGCTGGAACACTGTACGTTTGACCGTCTGGCTTTGTAATTAACCCAGCGTAATACCTAAAACAAGCAGCTGCATCTTCCACATCAGCCTCAGCTTCACGATATGGCTTTCCGTTATCCATTGTTTCTAATGCTGCTAGTTCTTCTTTCGCTTCCTCAAGCTTATCGGCAATTTTGAATAAGATGGCTGCTCTTTCAGATGCAGAAGTCTCAGACCAAATTCCGCTGTCAAAAGCTTCTCGTGCTGCTTCAATTGCTGCTTTCATATCTTCTGCGCTGCCTTCTGCAGCATATCCAATCACTTCACCTGTAGCTGGATTAACAGTAGGACGCTGCTTCTCTGCTTTTCTCCACTCTCCGTTTATGTACATATTCAAGGTTAAAGTTTTAACGGCTGTACGATCCATAAGATACCTCCTTATTAAATAACGACTGATTGTCAGTCATTTTAAACCTTTGAAGACTTATAATTCTGATAATTAATTGTATGTTTTGAATGAATGTCAGTCATTTTAATAGGTGTAATATCAGCAGTGCTAATATTACACGGATGGGACAAGAGAACGCTTTAAGAATTGAAAAAGTTCTTCCTTTGATTGCTGAAGTGTGACATCTTGCTCTCGCCCGATATAAAAAAGTTCGGCAGCGTTTTCAATCAAATTAATCATCGTCTTAGCTGTCCATTTAACGTTAAGCTGCTTGATGACTTCTTTCTTTCTAACAGCCTGATTTAATACCTCTTCAAACCAGTTGTAATAAGGTAAATAAATTGCTTCCCATGTTTCTAATGAATAGTCAAAAGCGAGCCCTGAATAACATAAAACAAGAACATCCCTATACTCATCTGTTGTTTTATACGTTTCATCAATCATTACCTCTAATGTACTTAAAAAATCCGTTGCAGTTTTAGCTCGTTCTTTGATTTTTTCAAGTGACAAAGAAAGTAAGTTTTCTGCAATAGCCGGAACAAGAGCATTTTTAGATCTAAAATAAAGATAAAAAGTCCCTTGTGCTACGCCTGCACGCTTTACAATGTCTGAAATTGATGTTTTATCAAGTCCTTTTTCAGATATGACTTCAATCGCTGCCTGTAAAATTTTATCGTATTTTTCACTTGTGCTTGTAACCAAATCTTTCCCTCCACCTATAAAATGAATGACTTTCATTCATTTTACTATAAGAAGCTGAAATTATGCAAGATAAAATTTCTGAATATTTAAATTCAATCGAAAATTCATCCGTATTCTGGCTTCAAAAATATTTTTTTATTGTAGCAATTTTCTCTCACGTTGCTTCTATGTCTCACTGTTATTTTTCTTCTTTTTACAAATCAAGGTAAAAGCTGATGCAAAGCTCTTTAATCAATTATTAATGCCCGTATTTGTTTATTTGATTCCAGCACTTTTCTTCTTTGGAATCGGTGTGGTGCCAGGTGTTATCTCATCTGTTATCTTTGCAATGCCTCCGACGTTTCGCTTAACGAACCTAGGTATTCGTGAAGTACCCGCTGACTTAGTAGAAGCAGCAAATGCCTACGGTTCAACGACAAAACAAAAATTATTTAAAGTACAGCTTCCATTAGCTACAAAAACAATTATGGCAGGAATTAACCAAAGCATCATGCTATTCTTTCAATGGTCGTTATTGCCTCTCTTGTAGGTGCTCCGGGACTTGGTGCGGAAGTATATCGTGCAGTTTCTCGACTTGAAGTCGGCACGGGCTTTGAAGCTGGAATTTCAATCGTTATTTTAGCGATTATTTTAGCGATTATGACCGTATTACGCAATATTTTGGAAATCGTTCAAACCAACGAGCATAAGTAAAAAAAGAGGCCAACTCACCCGAGTTGGCTTCTTTTTATTTATTTTTGTAACAGGCTACAAAGATTGCTTCTCCTTGAAACGATTCAATTCCCTGTTGATTCGTTTTGATATCGAAAAACTGTTTAAATCCGCTTGGTATATTCAGCATATATTGAGTAAGCTCACGCTTTGTCTCTTCCGAAACATTCATCATCCCACACCAGTCATCAAATAAAAAGCGCTTTGGAAAAGTTGTCAGCACTTCTGTACGGAATCCTTGCATTTCAAGCATAGAAAGCCACTCTGTTTTTTTATAAGCACGGTAATGGCTTGGATCTCTTGTCTTTTCAACTCGATTGTAAAACTCGTCATAAGCATTCACTTCCGGTGCTACATTATCAATGAGCAAGAACTGTCCACCTGGCTTCAACACTCGGTATACCTCTTTGATGAACTGTTTAACATTAGGAAAATGGTGCGGTGCAATTCTGCACGTTACCGTATCAAACTCGTCATCTTGAAATGGCATATTCTCAGCATCTCCTTGAACAAACGATACATTTTCATAACCATTTTCTTTAATGAAGCCTTCAGCACTTTGCAACATTTGAGGAGTTAAGTCAAAAGCCGTTACTTCTTGAAAGACAGGTGCTAACTTATTTGCTACGTGTCCTCCTCCTGTCGCTACATCAAGCAGCTTTCCTCCTCTATTTTCTTCAGCAATTTCCGCTAAAACCGCTAAATCTTTGCCTTTCGCATGACCTTTACTTTTGACATACTTTCCAGCATTCCCCCCGAACTGACTGACCACCATTTCTTTATTACTCATCTATTCTCCCCCCATTTCCCTCTTTAAAACTCTCTCTTACTTTGCCTAGTGCATTCACATATTTATTATGAAACGTGTGAATGTATTCTTTTTCTTTCTCCCCACTGATGAAACAATCGAAACAGCGGAGGAAGAAGCAGCCAAATGGTTAAAATCCGAAGCACTTGGACCGCTACTACTAACGTCGAATCAGCCTGCAGTACAATGGATGTAGTCGCCATTTCTGCAATGCCTCCAGGAGCAAACGCTAAAATAGACGTGATAAGCTCAATTCCAGTTATTTTGGAGACTACTAGTGCACATACGAACATAGCGGCGATCAAGCCGATTGTATTAATAAGCGCAACAACCATAATTTTTTTTACGCCAATAAACATTTCTTTATGAAAGCGAGAACCAATGCTTGAAGCAATAAAAATTTGCGATAAAATCATCACAGAATGAGGCCAGTATGCTTGAAGATTATACCCTACGTACGATGAAGCAGCTGTTTGAACAATCGCAACAGTAAGCATCCCTCCTACTAACCAAGGAGCAGGAAATTTTAATTTTTTTCCTATATAATAGCCTACTACTGCTGTAAAGATTAAAACGCCTGTCCATAGCAGTGATCCCCATTGAAAAACACTTGGGGTAACTGACACTGCATGCCGTCCTGTATTACTTCCCCAATAGACCACAAATAAAGGAACAGCAAGCACAACTAAAAACACGCGCATCGTTTGAATGATGCTTACAACTGCCGTATTGGCTCCTACCTCTTCAGCCATGCCTGGCATTGCGCTCATTCCACCCGGAGTCGTACCGAAAAAGCTTGTTAATAAGTCTGTGGAACTGAACTTCCATAGCAAATAACCGGATAAAAGAGAAAAAACAACGGACAGCAAAAGCATGATCGTAATGGTGGACCAGTGAGATTGAAACGTAGTTAATACAGACAAGTTAATCTTTTGACCTAATTCAATCCCTAAAATACACTGTCCTGCGTACAGCCAATATTTTGGAATACCTTTTTTGCTTGTTTGAGATAAAAAACGCGGCTTTCGGAAAGCTAGAATAGCAGCTAAAATGAGGGTCCCAAGCATCCAGCCAATGGATAAACCTGTTAAAGATAAAAGAAATCCTCCTATGCTTGTTAATAGAATAAAAAATATAGACTGTAAAAAAACAACTCTTGCGTTCATACCTACTTCCTTCCTTCTACAAGGCTTTTCTTCCTTACACCGAACATTCTTCTTCTTAACTATAGTATAATTTTAGAGATAATTAAAATATCGAAATTTTATTATAAACCATTCATTTTTTTTATTTCTGGAGGGGTAGTATGGACGATCGAGATTGGCTTATTCTACAAGTGTTGTATCGAGAAAAAAACATTACAAAAGCAGCCAAGGAGCTATTTATATCTCAGCCTGCGCTTACGCATAGACTGCAGCAGATGGAGAAGGAATTTCATGTTCAGATCGTGAACAGAGGGCGCCGCGGAGTTCAGTTTACACCGCAGGGAGAATATTTAGTGAAGTGCGCAGAAGAAATGCTGCTTACGGTTCAAAAAATAAAAGAAAATGTGTTAAACATGGATGATCAATTAACCGGCACTTTACGTCTAGGAGTGTCTAACTTTTTTACTGACTACAAACTCCCTGGGCTATTACGCTTATTTAAAGAGCGGTTTCCCGACGTGGAATTCAAAGTCACGACCGGATGGAGCAGCGACATGGCTCATCTTCTTTATAAGCACGATGTTCATATTGCGTTTGTAAAAGGTGATTATAACTGGCAAGATCAGAAAGAGCTGCTTTTTAAAGAAACAATTTGTATTGCGTCTGCACAGCCTGTTGACATAAACAACCTTCCCAATCTACCTCGGATTGACTATCATCAAGATCGTTTTTTAAAAACATCCGTTGATAACTGGTGGGCTGAAAACTACTCTCAGCCTCCCCTTGTCAGCATTGAAGTAGATAAAGCAGAAACATGTAAAAAGATGGTTGTAAACGGACTGGGCTATGCGATTTTGCCGAGTATGCTGCTTGATGATGCAGCAGAGATTTACAGATACACGTTAAAAACAAAAAAGCAGCAGCCTTTAACGCGCAGCACATGGATGTTTTATCATGAGGATTCATTAAAAATTAACATCGTAAAAGCTTTTATTGAGTTCATTCAAAACTTGGATTTAAAAGATGTACACTGATAGAAAGAGGTTGAGACATACCGAAATGAATTTAATCTAAAGACGTACAAATGAGATATATGAACTGAACTGCTTTTGACGCCGCAGTTGATTTCCGTGCAAGACTTCGCTTTCCGTGGGCGGCCGGTGAGCCTCCTCGTCGCTTACTCTCCTGCGGGGTCTCACCTGTTCCGCTTTTCCCGCAGGAGTCTTCGTCTTGCCCTCCAATCAACTGCTAGAAGGAACGAAACAGATAAAACTATGCTCACCAAAACAAAAAAACGAACCACGAATCAAAAGTCTTGATCAATGGTTCGTTTTTCACTGCGTCTAAAATCCTTTTATCCCAACCTCTTTCTATTATATTTATTCATCATTTGTTCCGCCCATTAAGTCTGAATACAGCTTGCTTTGCTGTTCAAGAAACACCTTAGCACCGCTGCTGTTTTTATAAAAAGAGGTTAAATCGTTATCTTTAAGCAGCTGTTCCCATTCTTTTGTATGAACCATTTCATAAACTGCCTTATTCCAATATGCTACCTGTTCTTTCGTCATATTAGGCGGTCCCATTAGACCTCTCCAATGACTAAACGTTACGTCAATTCCCGCTTCTTTCCACGTTGGTATCTCTTTTAGCTCTTCTAGCCTTTTGGGAGAAGAAACGGCGAGTATTCTTACCTGCCCTTGTTCATACTGCTTTTTTACTTCTGATAATGACATGGGTGCTACATCTAGCTGATGATGAACAAGCGCATCAATCACTTTATGACTGCTGTTGTAAACGAAAAACTCAAGCTTGGAAGAGTCTACGCCTGCTTTTTTATTTAGCTGCATGAACGATAAATGATCGTCGTTTCCTAATCGGGGTGATATTCCCACTTTCATACTGGATTCACTTTGATTTAACGTGCGTATGAGCTGTTTTAAATTGTATATAGGAGAGTTAGCAGGGACTACGATGACCTCCCATTCAGATGTTAAAATAGCGAGCGGAGTAAAGTCTTTATAGGTTAATTGACTTTGCCCTAGCAAATTATTTGTAATCAGCAAACTGGAATTCCCGGAAACAATATTTCCTTCTTTTCTCTGTTTAATATATTTCCATCCTTCTTCACCTTGCCCACCTATTTTATTACTAACAGAAACCGGTACCTTCACAATCTTCTTTTCCGTTAGCACTTGTTGAATGGCTCTTACTGTTGCATCTGCTCCTCCGCCTTTTGCACCGGCTGCCACAATTTCAATTTTCCCCATATCAATACGGTCTTTTTTAGAGGGAGAAGAACAGCTAACAAGCAATACACTTATAAATACTATCATGAGCTTTTTGATCATATATACCATCCTTCAAGGCTAATGCTACGCTAAATAGTACTTGCGCTCCGGCCGTCCAATAATCCCATAATCATATTCAACGTGACACTCACCAGTTGATACTAGATACTCTAAATATCGTCTAGCGGTCGTTCTAGATACTCCCATGTGCTGCCCCATCTCTTCAATCGTAATTCCTTTGATGCTTTTTAAAATGTCTTTTGACTTTTGTAATGTGATGCCATCAATACCTGAAGGAAGAGATTTATCCGCTTTTGGCTTTGTTCTGACATGTCCAAAGTACGCATCAATAAATGATTGATCAACTTCTTCATGCATACTAAACAGTTCCTTTTTCTCTTGATATTGTTTAATAGCACTAATGAAGGATTCCATCATAACCGGCTTAATCAAATAATTAACGACGCCGTTTCTCAAACAGATTTCTACAATGTTTTTTTCTGTTGCAGCCGTTACCACGATAACGTCAACTTGTGGAAACTGCGCTCTGATTTTTGGCAGTAAATCTGTTCCCATTTCATCTGGCATATAGATGTCTAAAAGGAGCAAATCAACCTTTTTCTCCTCTAGCATTTCAAGCGTCTCTTTTGCATTCAACGCTTTGCCTACAACTTCTATACCATCTACTTCTAATAAAAATCGCTCTTGAACTTGAGCAATTCGAAAATCGTCTTCTGCAATTGCGACTCGTAACATTTCGACTCTCCCCTTACTTCTCATGATTCAGTTTTTTGGAAGGTAAACTGAAAAAATGGCTCCTCCTTCCGGCTGATTATACACTTCAATAGATCCTCCGAGCTCATCTACCATTTTCTTTATATTTGCCAGCCCGTACCCTCTGTCTGTACCTTTGGTTGAAAACCCTTTTGTGAAAATTTGATTTAGCACTTCTTCTGATATACCGGGTCCGTTATCCATCACTTCAATAATTAAATCATGACCAATATCGGTAATAAAAAACGACACTTCTTTTTTAGACTGCTGACTCACGGCTTCAAATGCATTATCAATTAAATTCCCAATAATGATAATGAGATGAGAAATTTCAATATGTTCTGGGAGCGTATCGAGTGTACTCTCCGGATCAACCGAAAAATGAATTTTCTTTTCAGATGCTTTTCCAATCTTCCCAAGCAATATTGCTTGGACTTTGGAATCTAATATCTGATCAAATAGAATACGATTTTGCGTTTGGTGTACGGATGATTCTTTTTGAATAAACTCCAATGCATCTTTGTACTGCCCTAACTGCAGCAAACCTGACAAAACATACAGCTTATTCGTAAACTCATGCGTTTGAGCTCGTAAATCCTCTGAATACTTTCTTACTTCTGAAATCGTATTGATTAAGCTTTTTAATTCTGTTTTATCACGAAAACTAGCAACCACTCCTACAATTCGTTGATGTTCAATAATAGGTGTTAAGTTTAAGATAAACGTTTTTTCATTTAGAAAAATCTCTTGGTCACTTCGGGCTATTCCCGTATCTAGCACTTCAATCATATTCGTATAAGGAAACACTTCAATGATATGATGATGTAAATATTCCGTCTGTAACCCTAGCATATTTTTAGCTGATGTATTCATCATCGTAATAAAGCCTTGATGATCAATAGCAATAATTCCTTCTTTTATCGAAAGTAAAATCGCATTTCGTTCACGGTATAAAGAAGCGATCTCATGGGGCTCAAGACCGAGAGTATCTTTTTTAATACTTTTAGCTAAAAAAATACCCCCAATCATACCAAGCAATAAAACAGCTAGTGAAAATAGGATAATTTGCTGAATACGCGTAATGAGCTGAGCATGAACATGAGACTTTAAAAACTCAACCGTCACCACTCCCACGACCTCTGTATACTTTCCGTGACTGATGACAATAGGCGCTTTCCCCATAATAGCAGGGCCTGTGGTTCCCTCTCCGTCAAGCGTATAATATCCGCCGAATAATAATGCTCTATCGTTAACCGCCTCTTTGTCTTTCTTTCCTATCCATTTTCGATTAGCATGAGAATAGATGATTTGCCCGCGGTTTTGAACCACAATACTTGCTGCTCCGATTTGTTCCCTCACTTGCTCGGCCAGCGGCTGAATATAGCGACTCGGCTGTTTCTTTTGAAAAGCAGCTTTGACTTCCGGCATAAATGATATTGATTTGGCTGCTTGAAGAGCCAGCTGCTCGGCTTGCCTTTTAGATTCTACAAACTGCATGTAAGAGAAAATACTTGCTAAAAGAACAATAACAGTTATGATTAATGCCGCGGATAAACCTACGATTTTTGTTTGCAGCGATACTTGAAACCATTTTTTCATTTCATCGCACCTTTAGCCTTTACCTTATAGTTCTATTCCTCTTTTATTTTATCAAAATTTTTTGTATATCCGCTCCTTATTCCAAAAGCTTTTTAGACAAAAAAACTTATCAATCCCAAAAGCGGAATTGATAAGTTTTTAGTTTCATGATTTTTACAGCGTAATAACACCTGTAATAATAGCTACTAAAAGCATCATCATCGCTGTTCCAATCGTCCACTTTAAAGTAAAACGCTGGAACTCACCAAGCTCGACTTTTGCCATACCGACCAATAGATACGTAGAAGCAACTAAAGGACTTAATAAGTGAACGGGTTGACCAATCAATGAAGCACGGCCAATTTCTGCAGCATCAATACCGTATGCTGAAGCTGCTTGAGCAATAATTGGTAAAATCCCATAGTAGTAAGCATCATTTGACATAAAGAACGTAAATGGCATACTTGTGATGGCTGTAATCACAGACATGTAAGGCCCTAACGCATCTGGAATTAATCCTACTAAACTATTACCCATTGCATCTACCATTTTGGTACCTGATAAAATGCCTGTGAATACGCCTGCTGCGAATACAAGAGATACAACAGCAAGTACATTACCAGCATGTGCAGTGATACGCTCTTTTTGAACTTCTAAATTTGGATAGTTAATCATGATAGCGATTGCAAATCCAATCATAAATAGAATTTGAAGCGGCATAACTGCTGTGATAAGTCCTACTAATAATAAAGCTGTTAAAGCAAAGTTTACCCATAAAAGCTTCGGACGCTTGTACTCGATCCCTTCAGCGGCTGCTGCTTCTGCAAAAGCTACTTGAGCATTTGTAACGTCTTGAATATCAATAACACCTAAGCGCTGGCGCTCTTTTTTTCCAAAGTAGTAGGCTGTGAATAATAACCAAACAGCTCCGCCAATCATAGCTGGAATCATTGGTGTAAACACCTGTGAAGCATCTAACTTCAATGCGCTCATCACACGAGCAGTAGGTCCTCCCCAAGGTGTTAAGTTCATAACTCCACTACCCATAATCGCGATACAGGCTAAAATCATTGGCTTCATGTTTAGCTTTTTATAAAGCGGAAGCATCGCTGAGAGCGTAATCATATATGTTGTTGTTCCGTCTCCGTCTAATGAGATAATAAGAACTAAAATAGCTGTACCAATTGTGATTTTTAGTGGATCACCTTTTACGATTTTTAAAATTCTTCCTACAACTGGATCAAACAAACCAGCATCAATCATAATCCCAAAATATAAAATAGCAAACATTAACATAACGCCTGTAGGTGCTAATTCTTTTACACCATTTAAAGCCATTTCTCCAATACCGCTTGTGAATCCCCCTATGATTGCAAACAATACTGGAATAACCATTAAAGCAATAAGCGGCGTTAATCGTTTTGTCATAATCAGAAACATAAATGTACAAACCATCAAAAACCCAAGAATAGCTAACATTATTACCCCTCCTATTTTTGAATCCGCTTTCATAACAGTGGAAGCGATTCGTTTGTATGTATGACTCGCATATGTATGCCAGTTCGTCTATACGATTACAACATCGCTTGTTCACTATTAAGTTGTACCTTAAAACTTTAAAATTTTCTGTTTTTTCTTAAAATAATCATAATTTACAGAAGGGTATAGTGTAAATAATTCGTACTATAAAAACTTTTAAAACTTTATGGGTAATTAAATCCTTTTTGTTCATTGAAAGGATAAAAGAAAGGAAGAGGAAAAAGATAGGAAAGTAAAAAAACGGAGAGAGAGGAACTATTCTCGTGAATTATTCAATTTGAACTCTAAGAGAATACGCTCCAGGATGAGGAGTTTTATTCCATTGAGTAAGAGATTCCTCTAAAAATGGAATGTTTTTTAACTTCTTTGTTTGGAACTTTTCTATTTTTGAATATTTTTCTAAAGCATACGTATTCGCAAACATTTCTTGCGTTCGATTTCCTTCTTTTAAAAGCGTTCCATTTGTCATACGATCCACATGATGGCCTAATTCATGCAGAATGATAAAAGCAAATTGATGAGGCTTTTTGTTTTTTGTTGTATCGATAAAGACAATAGGACATTCCGTTACTGTATATTTAATATAGTCAATTTCAAACTGAAGTTTGCGCTTCTCTTTTGGAAGGTTATCATTAAATTGACCATAGTACACACCTAACACATCTTTTCCTTGCACCTTTACACTACCTAAGCAATACACACCTTTTAGCCCATCCCAGTCTTTTTCGTCTGTTACATTAGCAATTTCCTGCAGGGCAGCTTTTTGCTTCGCACTCATCACTCCATGAAACGTTACGCCATGAATTTGGATTTTTTCACTACGCTTAAACATCTTCTTGCCTCCTTTGCTAAATTCCTTCTCCAACATATTATTTAGCAATAAGTATATTCATTCACAATACATGGTTAAAAACATGAAGTTAATGTCAAGATTCCCGTTTTGATTTTTTTTAACCCTGCGTATATGCTGCCTCGTTTATTTTCTATTTTTACTATATTACATATGTAGCCATTAATAAAATATCATTTTTTTATGATTTATCATTACTTTTTTTTATTTCTGTTTTTGTTTATCAATAACCTGGAGCCTGCGTATCATTGTTAAATTCAAAACGATTGCTATATAAAGAAAAGGATAGCAAAAAAAACGAGTATAGCGTCTTCCATTCGTTATAATAAAATACTTCTGTTTGAGTACTCCTTTTGTAAAAAATCCATAAAGATCATATTTAACATCAAGATATACATCTGCTACTGATCCTAAAAACATGACAAACAAAGAAGTCTTTTACATTTATATCCAGATGATACACTTTGGCATAACCAGTACACTCAGAATAGAAATCACAGTTGTCAGGATTAAGAACACCACGCTGAGAACCTCGTTTTCTATAGGAGATAGAAACAGCTTTCCCATTGGATATTAAATTCATTCTGAAGGCTAAAAAATTAAGACTTCGTAAAAAAAGAGATTGAGACATAACGAAATCAAGCCAATCTAAAGACGAACAAATGGGATAAATGGGCTGGACTGCTTGTTATACCGCTGTTGATTTCCGTGCAATACTTCGCCTTGCCCCTCCAATCAACGACTAGAAGCAACTATATATAAAACCTACGTTCACCATCACAATAAAAAATCCGAACGAGTTGGATTCTCTGTCAAGAATCTCTCTTCATCGTTCGGATCTTACTTCAACTAAACTACCTTTGTTTCAAGCTCTTTTTGTTAACGAAAGGAAATGATGCAGGAACCGAGCTTTTGCTGTCCCCATTTAAGTGAAAGCTCATCATGATGAGAAAGAGGACCTACTCCCTCAGGGGTACCTGTAAAAATAAGATCTCCTTTATCAAGACCAAAATGTTTTCCTGTAAAATCAATAATCGTTTGTAAGTCAAAAATCAAATCTTTAATATTCCCCAGCTGCACGCGTTCATTGTTTTTCACTAACGAAAAGTCTTTCTTCTTAGATGCTTCTACTCCTTCAAACGGAATAAAGTTTCCCACGACCGCTGAACGTTTGAATCCTTTTGCAAGCAGCCAAGGGTGCTTTTTTTGTTTTAATTCACTCTGCACGTCTCGAAGCGTCAAGTCTAATCCAATCGTCATCTCGTCAACAAGTTCATCTACTGTTATGCCCTCTTTGTAAGATTGTCCAATATGAAGAATCAGTTCAGTTTCAAAGTGCACCTCTCCTTGGTCGCTAGGAAGAGTGATTGATTGTCCAGCTGCTTCAACGAGAGCGTGAGTAGGTTTGGAAAATAAAAAAGGTGATGTTGGAATATCATTATGTAATTCTTTTGCATGCAGTGCGTAGTTCCGCCCTACACAATAAATATTTTTAATATCTTTCACTTTCAGCATCCCTTCTTTCGTTCAAATAAAGATTTTTTAACTTGTATTCTTTTATTTTACAAGAAAAAAAGATTGGAACATAATAAAATGAATCTAATCTAAAGACTTAAAATGGGGATAAATGAGCTGAACTGCTTGTGACACCTTTGTTGATTTCCGTGCAACAGCTAGAAGGACCTGCCCACACGAAACCTACGTTCACCATGACCATAAAAAAACACGAACTCTCTATTTTTGATGGATTGTTCGTGTTTAACTTTAGCGAAACAACTTTTCTCACATTCTCTTTCTTTCAATCCGTTATTTTCTAGCCCATTTTGTAATGCCTTTGATATCATCTGGAGTTGTACGACAGCACCCTCCGATTAACTGAGCACCTGCTTCATACCAACTGTAAGCGCTGCAGCCATAGGTTTCGCCTGCAGATGTCCCGTTCCATGTTTTAGATTCAGCATCATAATGCTCCCCTGAATTTGGATACACAATGACTGGCTTATCCGTTTGAGATTTAATTTCTTTAATAAGTGAAGAAATATATTGAGGCGGCGTACAGTTAACTCCAAGAGCCGCTACTTGCTCATAGGAATTCAGATAGCGTGCACACTCCGAGATTAATGTTCCGCTGCTAATGTGCAAGTCATCTTTTGCGCTGAACGTAATCCATGCGTACGCTCCTTCAAATTCTTCTACCAGCCTCGCAATGGCTCTTGCTTCTATTAAATTAGGAATAGTTTCACAAGCTAATACGTCCGCTCCTGCTTCAATTAATGTTTTCATACGAGGACGATGAAATTCCATTAACTCTTCTTCTGTTACGTCATACTGTCCAGTATATTCCGATCCGTTTGCTAAAAATGCTCCGTAAGGTCCTACCGAAGCGGCGACAATTGGTTTTGGACGATTAAGACGATTCTCTTCTTGCTGCCAAAATTCATCTCTGGCTTCAGCCCCAATTTTCACAGATGCTTGAATTAACTCGCGAGCCTCTGCTTCACTTAAACCACGTTTAGCAAAACCTTCAAACGTGCTTTGATAGCTTGCTGTAATTGCACAGTCAGCTCCCGATGCAAAGTAGTCTTGGTGCACTCTCTTAATCAGTTCCGGCTGCTCCATCAACACTTTTGCAGACCATAAGCTGTCGTTTAAGTCACAGCCATATCTCTCCAGTTCAGTTGCCATTGCACCATCTAGTACAACAATAGGAAATTTATGTAAAATTTGTTGGATAGGATTCATTGTTTAATCTAGGGTTGTCCACTAGCAGTTAGCTTCGATTACCCTATCCTCCTTTCAGATAATTTAAAATATATGCAAAAAAAGTCTAAAGGACTAGGCAACTTTTGTCAAGAAACCGAAGAAATGAGGAGAGGCTTATAACCAAGCATTTTTCAACCGCCTTATTCCTTCTTCTATTTCTTCTCTCTCCAAACTTCCAAAACCTAATAATAGATGAGTCTTTTGGTGAGGTGATTCCGTAAGCCAATAACGAGAAGTGCCGTAGACAGAGACATCTTGCTTTCGAGCTGCGTTAATTAACTGCTGTTCATTCATATCGTTGTGCACGCGGACAAGTATATGCAAGCCTGCAGATTCACCTGACACCGTGATGTTTTCGTTAAACTCCTTCTGTAAAGCTGCTAAAAGAGTACCGTGTTTGAGTTGATAAGCAGTTCTCACTCTTCTTAAATGCTTACTCCACTCTCCATTTTTCATTATCAGCCCGAGCGTCCGCTGATGAAGGGCTGGAACAGCTTGCTCGTATAATGAGAAACGTTCATGGTATTCCTTTAGAAGCACTTCTGGTAATACAAGGTAGCTGATTCTTAAAGAAGGCATAAAAGATTTTGAAAATGTACCTGTATAAATGACGCGCCCCTTAGTGTCTAAGCTTTGCAATGAAGGGATGGGAGAGCCTTTATAACGAAATTCTCCGTCATAATCATCTTCAATAACAAATCCATTGCAGTCATTCGCCCATTTAAGAAGCTCTATTCTTCTTGAAACAGGCATAATCATTCCGTATGGAAACTGATGAGATGGTGTGACATAAACAGCCCGTACTTGGCTGTCATAAAGCTCTTGGATGTTTATGCCTTTGTTATTAAGCGACACGGGTTTTAAGGAAAATCCATGCTGTTTAAATACAAAGCTAGCCCCGTCATAACAAGGATTTTCAAAGGCAATATCTCTGATGCTTTGCTTTAACATCTGCGCTAATAAACTGAGCGATTGCTGCGTACCTGCTCCGATAATAATTTGATGTTTTGAACAAACCACTCCTCTTGACTGATAAAGGTACGTCGCAATTTCTTCACGCAGTGACTCTTCTCCTTGAATTTCTTGGTACGTGAACAGCGCTTCTCTATAAGTTTGAAGACTTTCATTGTATCGTTTTTTCCACTCATTCAAGGGAAACAAACCGCTATCAACTTTTCCATACCGAAAATCATAGGTACACGACTTGGTTTCTGAGTGAGGGTGTAAAAATACAGTCGGCTTTTTATCTGTTTGCAGTAACTCAAACTGTGTATTCGTTACGTACAGTCCACTTTTGGGTTTGCTTTCTACATACCCTTCAGCTAAAAGCTGCTGATAGGCCATATCTACAGTATTTCGACTTACGTTTAAGTAATCAGCAAGAGACCGGATAGAAGGCAGTTTGTCATTCACTTCTACCTTGCTGGATACAATTTCTTTTTTTATATATTCATATAGCTGATGATACAACGGCGTATCATCCTTGCGGTTTAATAAAGGTGTGAACTTCACGTTAGCTCCTTTCATCTGTCCCTATTTTATTTTTCAAATCTGTCTCTTTTAGAGGGGATACATTTCTTCTACTATAAGTGTAGATCATCTGATTAAAAAGGAGAAGATTTAATGACTACTATTACAATTCGTCAAGCTAATGCTGCTGACATGGAAGCACTTATTTCATTAATGAACGAATACATTGTTGATTTTTACAAGCAGCCTCAGCCTGCCAAAAAGCAGCTAAGAAATTTAATTAGTCACTTGTTTCACCATCCGGATGCTGGCGTTCAGTTTATCGCGACTCAAAATGACGAGGCGGTAGGTTTTTCAACGCTTTATTTTACATTTAGCACCACGCGTGTAAAGCCTGTAGCGATTTTAAATGACCTGTACGTTACTGAAAAAGCAAGAGGACAAAAAATTGGGGAAAAGTTATTTTCGATTAGTCACCAGTATACAAAAGAACATCAGTATGCAGCTATGTCTTGGGAAACGGCTTGTGATAATACAAAAGCCCAAACGCTGTACAGAAAAATGGGCGGAAATGTAACGAACGATGAATGGATTCACTACGACATTTCAAACGATATTTTATAATATTCTTCCATCCATAAATTTTCAACACGTTCTTAACACTCCTTTCATAAATGTGTTTTATGATGAATACGACAAATAAATCAGTTTCTGTATGTATTTGTCACATTCTCTGTTAAAGTTTTCACAAAGTGTTCAAACTTTACGTGAAAACGCTTTCTATTTTTGTGTATAATAAACATATGCAAATGAAAATGAATGTTACAGCTCGTTAATCATACACATTTTAAATATGGAAGGAGTTTTGAAAATGATTTTAAAAGCATTAAGAAAAAACGGGGCCGTTACAATTAACTATTATAAAAACGGTTTGCTTCAAACGTTTAAAGGAAAAGTACAGCGCCTAGATTTAACAGACCAAACGCTTTCATTAAAAGATGAACAGCAAAATACTTTCTCTATTCGCTTATCGGGAATTAAAGAAATTTATTGATGAATAGTTTACAGTAAAAAAGAACATGATGCTCATTCTGCTTTGCAGAAGTCATCATGTTCTTTTGATTTTAGCTTTATTTAGCTGATGTTTCTGTTTCTTCTTTCCCGTACATATATTTTGAAGGGTCGACTGTTTGGAAATCCTTCAGCTTGTGGAAACGAAGTAAGTCTCCATAAAGCACTTGATCAGATAGCTCCAGTTCTTTCGCTACCTTCTGTTTATAAGCTTTCATTTGATTATTTTCTTTAAGCGCTTGGCCATTCTTAGAATCATAATACGTTCCATCCACTAATGTGTATTTCGGAGATACGTAGTTGCCATTGCGGAACGCTACTACATCATCATGACCTTTAGAAAATAAATCTGTACCAAATTGGATAAACTCTTTGCTGTCAATCCCTACTAAATGAAGAAGAGTTGGCACAACATCAATTTCTCCACCGTACGTATGATTAACTCCGCCTTTTACTCCAGGAACGTGAATGAATAGAGGTACACGCTGCAGCTGAGCATTTTCATAAGGCGTAATTTCTTTTCCCATTACTTTTTCCATTGCCGCATTATGATTTTCAGAAATACCGTAGTGATCTCCATAAATCATAATCACAGAATTATCATAAAGCCCAGAAGCTTTCAGTTCTTGGAAGAAAGATTGCAATGATTCGTCTAAATAACGAGCTGTTTGGAAATAGCGGTCAACTGTCGCATCGCCCGTGTTATCCGGCTGTATGCTTGCCTCATTGTTTCCAAGTAAAAATGGAAAATGATTTGTTAACGTAATTAAATGCGCATAGAACGGCTGTGGTAAAGACTGCAGCATTGGAACAGATTCTTTAAAAAACGGTTTGTCTTTTAAGCCATAATTAATTTTATTTTCACCCGTCATATTGTAATAACTTGCATCAAAAAACTTATCCACGCCGAACTGCTTGTAAATTTCGTTACGGTTCCAAAACGTCTTATAGTCTCCGTGTAGCACAGCACTCGTATAGCCAGCTTTTTGATCTAAAATAGCTGGTGCTGCCTGATACGTATTGCTTCCTTTCAGCACAAAGGCAGAACCTTGAGGAAGGCCGTATAGAGAGTTGTCCATCATTAGCTCAGCATCTGATGTTTTTCCTTGTCCTGTTTGATGGAAGAAGTTATCAAAATACGTAAAGTCATTTCCATGAGCCAACGAATTTAAGAACGGTGTCACTTCCTGGCCATTTAATTTGTAATCAATTAAAAACGATTGAAATGATTCCAAATGGATTTTAATAATATTTTTCCCTTTAGCTTTTCCAAAATAAACGGGGTTAGGTTCCGCATAGTGACTATTTTTAAAATTAACGACGTTCGTTAAATCATTGCTGCTTGCAAAAGCTCGCTGTTTAGAGTTTTGAGCAGTCTGAACACCGTCATACATCGTATAATTATAGGCCCCTAAATATTTTACTAAATAATTGCGGTCAAAAGTTCGAGATAGAAGCTGCGGGCGATCAATTTCTGCTAATGTTAAGTTGACAGAAAAAACCATGAATCCTAAAGAAAGAATGGTTACAGCATTCTTAACCGATACTTTTTCATTATGCCAGTCAATTTTTTTACTAAAAAATAAGAAAAAATAAATAATAAAATCAACAAAATAAAAAACATCATGCGCTTTTAATAAATCCATAATGCTTCCGCCCATACTTCCTGCATTACTTGTCTGCAATAGTGTAGGAAGCGTTACAAAATCGTTAAAAAAACGATAATAGAGAATGTTACTGTATAACAGCAGCGTCATAATGAAACTGCCTGCAAGAATCCAAGCTCCTGCTTTCTTTCCTTTAAAAAATAAGCCGATTCCTAAAAAAATCAGCACTGAACTCACAGGGTTTATGAACAGCAGCATTTGCTGCATTACGCCGCTTACGCCTAAGTTAAATTCAGTTTTATAAGCCACGTACGACTTTATCCACATTAAAACAGCGGCTAATATGAAATAGTGCAGCGGCTTAGAAATGATTCGCTTCATTTTGATTTTCCTTTCTCGATTAGTTTATGAGTAGATTCACAAAGAACATATAGAAAACCTTTATCATTATACTCATAGAAAATGAAAATTAAATGAAATCCTAGCCTTCACAACTATAGATAGATTCTTTAAATTCATCTACTAGTTTACCTAATACCCACAAATAAATAAACTAAAATCACCTTTTTTATCATAAAACCCCTTCTCCCCTCATATACTGTATTCTGTTGCAACACCCGTACTGCAAACTTGTGCATTTTTTCACAATTTATCTACAAACTATTCTCATCTTGCTGTATAATAATAATTCTGCCTTGAGCATTCTCTAAATTCGTATGCTTAAGCCACAGCTTTCTTTTCATAACAGATGCACACATGAAAGGAGATGAATAAATGATTTTAAAAGCGTTAAAGAAAAACAAACATGTAACCGTGAATTATTACGAAAACGGCCTGCTTCAAACCTTCAAAGGAAAAATCCAAAATTTAAACCTAACCGACCAAACCCTCTCCCTACGAGATGAAAAACAAAACATTTTTTCCATTCGTTTGTCTGGCATTAAAGAAATTTATTAACAAAAAAGATCCTGAAGAATTCTTCTAGGATCTTTTTTTGTATTTTTATCCATTACTTATTGAAAAATCATCCAATTAATGTTAAATTAACTTTACATAATGTTAAATCAGCTTAACAAATTTATTAAAAAAGCAGCGGGTGATCATATTGACTCTTATTAATCACGTAAAAGAGCTTAGAGCTAAACATGGATATACGCAAGGAGATTTAGCTGAAAAAGTTGGAGCCACTCGCCAAACCATCGCAGCTATTGAAAAGGGAAATTACGTTCCTTCCCTACTACTTGGTTTAACAATTTGTGATGTCTTTCAATTAAAAATGGAAGATGTTTTTATACTTCAAAAGGAGGAGAAAAATGTTGAGTAATGTTATTAAATCTTATTTGTTGAATGTAGTGTCTCTGCTATGCGTAGGTTGGTTTTTATACGATTTTTTAAGCCTCAATATTCAATTTAGTGAAGTTATGACCCACCCTGAACCCCCGTGGGAAATTACTATGTCTATAGGCTCTTTTGCTTCTTTAGTTGTTCTTTTAATCGTCTCATTTTTTTACTACCGCGCGCGTAAAAAGACGAAGAACGTTTCGCCTTTATTATTTCCTTTTGAATTTGCAGAAGAAGATGAACGTGAAAAGATCATAACAGCAGAAGCTTGTAAAAAAGCCTTTGTTTTTCTCCTATTTTCTATTCCTATAGGTGCTATATTAATAGCTTTTTATCCGCTGTTACCTAATTCTTTCAGCTTCTATCCCATTGCCGTTCTTTTACTCCTTTCTCTTGTGCAGTTAACGGTTTATTACGTATCAATTAGTAAGATTTATCGGTGATTAAAAAGGAGTGTTCTTTTTAGAACGCTCCTTTTTTAATCTAATAATTCACTGAATTATCCACAGAAATAATCTGCGCTGATTCTATTTCACTATTTTTTCATTTTTTCTATCTATATTGAACTATAACAATTGAACGATGTATGTTACCTTCCACTGCAATTTTTCTTCAGTGTTCAGTTGCAAAATATGAAAGATAAAAGAAGCATATCAATGGCAGCTAATAAATGGACAAAATGGATGGTTGGTTTATCGAGCGTTGCTGCATTTACCACTTTTATAGGACTTTCTCAAAAATATGATCAAACAAATTCAACAGCTACAGCACTAAATAACGATGCATCAGCCGATAATTCATCTCAAACTCAAACGGAAGATGAGACGGACCTATTTCCAGATTCAGGATCTAGTTCCAATACGAACAATGGAACTAACGGGCAAGATCAATGGTCAAATGACAGTTCTAGTGAGCAAAATGATCAGTGGTCAGACGATGATTCAAGTAGCCAGCAAGATCAGTGGTCTAATGATGATGCCGGAAATAGTCAGGATAATTGGGGCAATAACGATGATTCTTCTATGCAATCAAGACCTTCTTAAGGATGTGATATAATGAGCTACTCATTTAAAGCAATGAATACCAAATTTAATGTATATGAACTTGAAACACTTGTCGGCCAAAAAGTGGAGAGCTGGTGTTATCTTGTAGAAAAAACCCTAAGCCGCTTTCTTCCAACAAGCGAGCTTTCACAGCTTAATTCGCTGAACGGAAGATTATTTTTACCGTCAAAAATATTGTATGAAGCTGTAAAAACAGCCTCTTATTATTACAATGAGACAAACGGAATTTTCAACCCATTTCTGTATCACTCTATTCAAACTCTAGGATATGACCAAAGTTTTGAACAACTGCCTAACAATCAGCTTCCTCAAGAAGTAGCAGCTTTTGATGCTGTTAACCCTATTATGATTCACAAAGGAATGAGAAGTATTCAGCTTGCTTCTAATGTCGGTCTGGATTTAGGCGGAATCGCAAAAGGTTGGAGCATTCAGCAAATGGCGAATCAATTAAAGAAAAAAGGAACTTCACTTGGTGCAATCGATGGAGGCGGTGATATTGTAACGTGGGGGCCTGCTAGCAAGCACTGGTCCATTGCGCTCTCTCATCCATTTGATTTATCAAAAGATCTCATGAGTATTAAAGTAAAGGGCAACAGCGGCATTGCCACAAGCAGTGTGGGCAAGCGATTGTGGAAAGTAAACGGACACACTCACCATCATATTATTGACGGCAGAATCAGCAAGCCTAGTTCATCAGAGCTTCTGCAAGTAACGGTTGTTTCAGAAGACTTGACCGTTTCTGAAGTCTATGCAAAATGCATGCTTATTCTCGGATGGGACGCCGGATTAAGATTAGCTAAAATGCATCAACCTTCTTTAGAGGTAATTGCGGTTACAAAAGAAGGCGAAGTGTTAATCGAAAAAAATGTGAAAGGTCAGGTATACCATTATGGCTACTCTCCTCGCGCAATTTAGTGCCCACTTTCCCGTTTGGAATACCATTCGGGCAGCCGGCTTAACTTCTTATTTGCTCATGTTTGTATCGGTTGCCGCTGGCATTTCTCACAGCTTTTCGTTTTTTAAACCAAAACGAAAAAAACAGCTTTTGCTGGTTCATCAATCATCAGGGTGGTTCGGATTATTATTTGGCATGATTCACGGACTTGTTTTATCATTTGATCAATCGATTCATTTTTCACTTTCTGACATTTTAATTCCGTTCACTTCCGATTACAAACCAATTAGCACAGGTCTTGGTACTATTTCACTCTACATTTTATTCGTACTGATTATCACATCCGATTTTATAAAACAGCTGGGGAGAAAAACATGGAAAGCCATTCATTTTCTTGCTTTTCCAGGCTATTTGCTCGCACTGTATCACGGCATTACTTCTGGAACAGATACACAGCAGCCGCTTATTCTTGGGATGTACAGCATCACTGGCTGCATCGTTTTGATTTTGCTTTTTTTACGACTTCAACACCAGTCAGCTCCTAAGAACCAAAAAAAAGCTCAGGAAAACTAAAAAACGCACTCTATCATAGAGTGCGTTTTTTCTTATCCACGTCCTGCTTGGAATGATGGGTACTGTGTCATACCGCCGTCAGCAAAGAGTGTAATCCCTGTTACATAACTTGCCTCTGAAGAAGCTAGCCATGCAGCAACCGCTGCAATTTCTTCCGGCTCTCCAATGTATCCCATTGGAATCATGCTTTCTACATCTGCACGCTGCTCAGGATCAGCAAATTTCTCAGCGTTAATCGGTGTATTAATCGCTCCCGGTCCAATGTTATTTACACGAATACCTTTTGGAGCGTATTCTAATGCAAGTGTTTCGGTCATGAGCTTCATTCCGCCTTTACTTGCTGCGTAGTGAACAAATAATGGCCAAGGAATTTTCTCGTGAACACTCGACATGTTAATAACTGTTCCCTTAATATCATTTTCTACAAAATATTTAATCGCTTCACGGCTGCCTAAAAATGCTCCCGTTAAGTTCGTATCAATGACTTTATTCCAATCGCTTAAAGGCATTTCATGAGATGAAACCGGATTTTCCATTCCTGCGTTATTAATCATAACGTCTAACTTTCCAAATTCTTTAATAGCAGATTGAACTAAATTGATCACGTCAGACTCAACTGTTACGTCACCTTTAACGGCAATTGCTTCTCCGCCAACTTTTTTAATTTCTTCTAAAACGCTGTTAGCTTCCTCTTCTTTAGAACGATAGTTCACAACTACTTTGGCTTTTTCTGTCGCAAAACGAATCGCCATTGCTTTTCCTAAACCTGTAGATGAACCTGTTATGACAACTACTTTTCCTTCTAAATCTTTATACATTGTTAATACCCTCCTAGTTAGCTTTTGGCGAGCCCTAACATGACTCCTGCTATGATGATCAGTATAATTCCAATAATAATCCCAACTAACTGACGCTTCGTTTTCTTCTCACCTAAAATGATGATCCCGCCTAATGTTGAAATGACGATTCCCATTTGAGAAAGCGAAAAGCTTGTCGCTACGCCTACTTTGGGTTGCGAGATGAATAAAAACATATTACCAGCGGCCCAAATAAGACCTGGGATAATGTTGCGAATTGCATATTTATTAAATGGTTTATGCTTAAACGTCAGCAATACTCCTCCAATAACCATACCAATTGCTTGAGGTAATAAAGCCGACCATCCGTCTACATTAAATAGACGGGCTACTACAACATAAACTAAATAACCAACGGTTGAAATTAATAAAATAACAATTCCTTTTTTGAAGTTTCCTTTTCCTTCTTCAGCCTCTTTCTCTTCTTTGCTTTGAAGTGATGTTAAAACAATCCCTACAATAATAAAGATAAGAGCGAGCACACCAAGAATGATTGAAGTTTTTGTAGACCACTCGTGAAACACAATTACTCCAAATAATGAAGTGGAAACTAACTGAAGCCCAGTTGAAATAGGCATCGTTTTAGAAACTCCAATTAAATCAATACTTTTCAGCTGATTGCTTTGTCCAACTGCCCAAAATAACCCCGATACAACTCCAACGCCAAAGATTAAAGGTGTAAGCGTAGGGTGTACAAAAATATAAATACCGATGGAGAAAATCAAAGCTCCCAACGTGGTTCCAAGCGTTTGACTATAAGGTCCTCCGCCTAGTTTCACATTGAAAAGCACAATGCTTCCCCAAAATAAGGCTGGTAAGACGGCTAAAAATATGTCCATGTTTCAAAACCTTCCTGTGCTAAAATTAAATGTCAAAGTGCATATTCCCCAATTTTTCCGCCATTAATCCTTTTTCAGGGACATTTTATGAATTAATGACCGCACGAAATATTCTTTGGATAGCGAAAACTGTATACCTTAATTTGTTCTAGGAGAGAAAAAGATATACTTTCTAACGCAAAAAAACAGCTTTTCCAAATAAAAGCTGTTCTGTATGATTTAATTTATTTTTAACATATAGCGATTAATAGGTCTCCCCACTCTGCCGTATTCAACTGATAATTTCAGCTCGTTTTCCTGTTCTAAAAACTCTAAATACCTTCTTGCCGTAACACGCGCAATTCCTACGCCGTCCGCCACTTCTTCAGCAGAAATCGGATGATTCTGTTCGGAAAGATATTGCTGTATCCTCCTTAACGTAACCGCATTTAGCCCTTTGGGAAGCAAATCGGCTTTTTCTTCGAATTGCTGAAACAGCATAGAATCTAATTCAGACTGAGTAATATGTTCTTTTTGACTTATTTTAACTTGAAACGAACGATACTGTTCAAGCGCTTGCTTCATTCGTTCAAACTTGAACGGTTTCATAATATAATCCACCGCGCCGTACTGAAGAACTTTTCGTACGGTTTCAATATCACTTGCAGCCGTAACTGCTATCACGTCTGTTTTATAGCCATTTGCTCGAATTTGCTGTAAGGTGGTTAGGCCATCTTGACTAGGCATATACATATCAATAATCGTTAAATCAGGCTGATGCTGTTTAATAAGCTGTATACCCTCTAAACCATTCGAAGCTGCAGCGATAACGATGAACCCTTCAATTTGTTCAATAAATTGGCGGTTCACTTCTTGTACCATAGGATCGTCTTCTATAAGAAGCACCGTCCATTCTTTTTTATTCATTTCCCACTCCCCCTATAAAAAGAATGTAATGATAAAAGTCGTTCCAACATCTAATTCTGACTCTACTTCGATCTGACCGTTTCCTTTTTCAACAATTTGTTTTACTAAATGCAAACCAATTCCTCTATTTTCCTTTGCTTTGGTTGAAAAACCTTCATCAAAGATTCTCTCTACTTGATCTTCATTCATGCCACATCCGTTATCTTCAACTAATATAGAAAGAATGCCGTCATTTTGTTCCATACTTATATAGATCTTCCGTTCACGACGCTCCATATGCCAATACGAATCAAAAGCATTCTCAATTAAGTTACCAATAATAATCACAAAATCATGATGATCTAAGTAAAGAGGAAATGAGTGAAGCTCGCTGTGGCGATCGATAGCTAACTCAATTCCAAGTTCTTTGGCACGGCTGACTTTGCTCAACAGCAATCCCGATATACTTTCATCTTTAATATGCTTATGAAGAAATTGCGTGAGCTCTTCTTGCTGTTCAGACACTTGAAAAACGTACTGAAGAGCCTTGTCTTTATTTCCAAGTTGGATAAGTCCTGCAATCGTATGAAGTTTATTCATGTATTCATGGTTTTGAACTCTAAGAGCGCTTACAAATGATTTAACCCCGGTTAACTCTTCAGCTAATTTTTTAACTTCCGTTCTGTCTTGAAAAATAGCGACCGCACCGACTGTGTGATTATTAACCTTAATCGGCACACGATTGCTTAAAATATTCAAATTTCGAACTTGAAGCTCTCGATTATAAACAGGCTGATTAAGCTGCAGAATTTCTGGCAGTCTTGTATCTGGAATCACATCATAGATCTTTTTTCCAATTACCTCCTCGGGTACATCCATCATAATTTTCGCTTTATGATTAAAAATAGTAATGTTCTCCTCTTTATCAATCGCAATGACTCCTTCATGCATGGCATTAAAGGTCTCGGTTCGTTCTACGAACAAACGAGCAATTTCATGGGGTTCAAGCTCAAACATCTCTTTTTTAATACGAGATGCAAGCGCCCACGCTCCCCATCCTCCAAAAAAAAGAGCAAGGCCTGAGATAAGAAAAATTTCTTTTTTTAAACTTAAAATAACCTCTGTAAATTTCGGAAGAAGGTAGCCTGAGACAACGACGCCTACTTGTTCATGCTGGTCGTTTACGACGGGCACAAAAGAGCGAATGACCATCCCGCCTTCTCCTTTTGCTTTATCAGTATAGGTATGTTCTGCAAACGCCTGACCCTCGTCCTCTCCTTTGGAAATTTTCCCAATCATGCTTTGCAAAGGGTGAGACAAACGTTCGTGATTCATATTCATAACGACTACATAATAAGCACCGTGAATAATGCGAATCGGCTCTACAATTTGATTAATGTTCTTGCTATCTTTTTCAATTTTTTCTCGAATTTCAGGCATTTCAGCAACTGTTCTCGAAGTGATCAAAGCCCTTTGCTCTAAATCATTTTCTTTTGACTGCACAAAATTATTAATCACGACAATACTTGCTAAAAACAACGAAAAGACCACGATAAAAAAGATTAGCCCCGTCATTTTCGTTTGCATCGATAGACGCATCATAGCGGAACACCTACTGCTGATTGAAGTTTATTTTAATTTTACCACGTTGAGAAATTGCGTGTTAGAATATTTGTAGAGAAAAATTATTGAATCGCGGGGTTGGACATTTTGAAGATGTTTATAGGGGCAAGTATCATTGTTAGCGTTTTCTTGATGATCTATGTTTTTTTGCAGTATACAGTTATAAATCAAGATAATGTGTATCATGACGATGAGCAAAAAGGATTAAATAAGCAAATTGTGATTAATTTTAGCCACGTTGTAGCTGAAAACACCCCAAAAGGCTTAGCCGCTCAAAAATTCGCTGAAATCGTTAATCAAAAATCGGATGGTAAAGTTAAAATTGAAGTATATTCAAATGGCGTATTGTATTCAGACGACGAAGAGCTTGCCGCTCTTCGCCGAAATGATGTACAAATGATTGCTCCTTCCATTTCAAAGCTAACCGACCTTTCCCCTACATGGCAACTTTTTGATCTTCCCTTCATTTTCGATGATTACAGCGAGGCAAAACAAGTGTTTACCGGGAAAATCGGACAGGATTTGTTGAGTACACTGCAAGAGAAAAATATTAAAGGGCTTGCTTTATGGAGCAACGGCTTTAAACAAATGACTAGCAATACAAAACCTTTGCTCCATCCAGCAGATTTTCAAGGTCAAACGTTTCGCATTATGCCAAGTGAAGTAATCAAAAAACAATTCGAACTTCTTGGCGCCAAGCCTCAGGCTGTCTCGTTTAATAAAGTATATCAATCCCTTGAACGACAGGAATTTGATGGTCAGGAAAATACCATTTCTAATATTTATTCAAAACGTTTGTACGAGCTGCAAAAATATATGACCATCAGCAACCATGGATACTTGGGCTATGCTGTTTTAATGGATGAAAAGTATTGGGACAGCCTCCCTGAAGATGTAAAACAACTATTAAGTGATGCAATGATAGAAACAACGAACTGGATTTGGACTCAATCAAAAATGATGAACGATGAACAGCTGCAGCAAATAAAAAATAAATCTGGCATGCGCGTTTATTACTTAAATGATACACAGAAAGCCGAATGGAAAAAGCAGTTTAACTCTCTTTATCAATCGTTTGAAAACAATGCAACAAAACAAACGCTTGATATCATTCAGCAAATAAAAAATATCGAAAGCAAAAAGTGATGACTATATGTTCATCACTTTTTTTGACCAAAATGACCAAAAAGAACATTATCACCAGAAATATAAATAGTTAAAATTATCAGTTAATATAAGGATAAGAATAATGTAAGCGTTAACAAAACATTCTCGAAAGGAGCATTACGTATGAAATTAAGTTTTAAAAACCTAACTGTTCAAGTTGTCATTGGTATCCTTCTTGGTATTGCAATTGGCTTCATGTTTCCTGAATTTGGTGCTAAATTAAAAATATTGGCTGATATCTTCATTAAATTAATTAAGATGGTGATTGCCCCAATTATTTTCTTAACGGTGGTCATCGGTATCGGAAGCATGGGAGATTTAAAGAAAGTGGGACGAATTGGGGGTAAAGCTCTTTTATACTTTGAGATTGTCACTACTTTTGCCTTAGCAATTGGAATTATCGTTGTAAACTTTATCAAACCAGGGGCTGGCTTTAATATCAATGGCGCAAGCGGAGCTGATGTTACTCAATATACGCAGCAAGCAGCTGAAGCGGAGCATGGCTTTATGGAGTTTATCATGGGAATTATTCCAGACAGCGTATTTGGCGCAATGGCAAATGGTGAATTATTGCCAATCTTATTCTTTGCCGTACTATTTGGAATGGCTACAGCTACACTCGGCGAAAAAGCGGCTCCTGTCATTACATTCTTTGAACGCTGTACAGATATTTTCTTTGGAATTGTTAATATGATTATGAAACTTTCACCTATTGCGGCGTTTGGAGCGATGGCTTATACAATCGGTAACTTCGGGATAGGCTCTCTTCAAAAACTCGGTTTCTTAATGGGATCTGTTTACATTACTATGTTCTTATTTATTGTATTTGTACTTGGAACCATTGCTAAGATTTATGGATTTAATATTTTTAAATTCATTGCTTTTATTAAGGAAGAAATTCTACTTGTATTAGGTACGTCTTCTTCGGAATCTGCACTGCCAAAAATGATGGACAAAATGGAGAAGTACGGATGTTCAAAATCTGTAGTAGGACTTGTCATTCCAACTGGCTACTCATTTAACCTAGATGGAACAGCAATCTACTTATCCATGGCTGCTATCTTTATCGCTCAAGCGTATGGAGTCGACCTGTCGTTAATGCAAGAGATTACGCTACTTGGTATTTTAATGCTAACGTCTAAAGGAGCTGCCGGAGTTACTGGATCTGGATTTATTACACTAGCAGCTACGCTTGCTGCATTCCCGATGATTCCAGTTGAAGGAATCGCGCTGTTGATCGGGGTAGACCGCTTCATGTCGGAAGCTCGCGCTATTACGAATTTAATTGGAAATGGTGTAGCAACTGTAGTTGTATCAAAAATGGAAAATGAATTTCATCCTCCTGTAGAAACAGTACAAGACGTTAATTCTGCACCTCCATTAGCTAAGTAATAAAAAAAGAGGTTGAGACATAGCCAGATGAATTCAATCTAAAGACGAATAAATGGGAGACATGAGCTGAACCGCTTATGACACCGCAGTTGATTTCGTACAAGACTTCGCTTTCCACGGGCGGCCGATGAGCCTCCTCGTCGCGTACGCTCCTGCGGGGTCTCATCTGTCTTTTCCCGCAGGAGTCTTCGCCTTGTCCTCCAATCAACTGCTAGATGGATCTAAACAAATGAAGCCTACGTTCATCCCAACAAAAAAACGAATCACTAATCAAAATGTTTGATTAGTGGTTCGTTTTTCACTTCATCTTAAATATTTTTGTCCCAACCTCTTTTTTAGGATTAATGCGTTTCTTTTTTAGAACGTCCGCTAAGTTTCCCAACAACAACAACTAAAATAGCTAACAAAATAGGAACAATCGTATGCAAATGCGGGTTTAATCCTTCTAATACATGTCCTACCGCTTTGTCTTTAAAGATCATTTCACCAGCAGTATAGCCAAGAAGCGCTGCTCCAGCAATGATGATAATCGGGAATTTTTCCATGATTTTCATTAAAAGCTGACTTCCCCAAATGATTAACGGAATGCTGATAACAAGACCAAGGATAATGAGTAGAATACTGCCGTTAGCCGCACCCGCAACCGCTACTACGTTATCTAAACTCATAACAAGATCCGCTATAATAATTGTTTTAATAGCACCTGCTAGAGTTGAATTCGCTTTGATATCTCCGTCATCTTCACCTTTTAAAAGACTAATTGCAATCCATAGAAGCAGCAGGCCTCCAATGAAATTTAAAAATGGGATTGTTAATAAATATACAGCGACAAACGTTAGCCCTACACGTAATACAACCGCTCCTAATGTACCGAAAACAACCGCTTTGTTTCGATGCTCGTCCGGAAGATTCCGACATGCTAAAGCAATCACAACTGCGTTATCGCCACTCAGTACAATGTTAATCAGTAAAATTTCTAAAAGATTTAAAATAAAACTCTGATCCATAAAAAAACTCCTTGACTGATTTTTATTAGTCTATTTCTCTATCTCTTATTTCATTACTAGAAATAGAGAACTAAAACTCTATCAATATAACCCGTTCTTACCCTTTAATGAAAAGAAGTAGTTATTTCACTAACAGTATTTTATCACTAAAAAGAAATTTGAAATAGGTATTTGTAAAGGAAAAGTCAGTTCATTACAATAAATCAAACCTTATTCTTTATCTTTCATCTGTTTTTCACCATCATCCTCTACTATTAATAGCAGGAGAGCATTTATAAAAAATAGAGTAATTTTTATAAATAATACAAGCCTCCAATGCTTCTTCGTTATTTTGTAGTTTTTCGTCAGCTACGATATAAGAAGGGAGAAAACAGGTATGATTTTAAAAGCATTAAAAACGAATAAATTACTAACTATTAATTATCAAAACAACGGTTTTGTTCAAACAGTCAAAGGTTATATTCAAAACTTAAACTTGCTCGAACAAACTCTTCTATTAAAAGATGAAAATCAGCATGTACGATCACTTCGACTATCAAGTATTAAAAAGATTTATTGATAAAAAAAGAAGAGATTGAGACATAACTACACCAATCCTATCTAAAGACGTACAAATTGGACAAATGATCTGGACTGCTTGTTAAACGGCGGTTGATTTCCGTGCAAGCAGCTAAATAAAGTAAATTCACGTTACCATAACCATAAAAAGATCCGAACGATGAATCGTTCGGATCTTTTTTCAGCTAAATAAAATACTTTTGTCCCGGTATCTTCTTTTTATTTAACTCACTGTATAGCATGCGATTACTTCTTTAATTGATTCATATACAATTTCAACCATTCTTTTTAATTCTTCGTCCGTCATTGAAAGAATAGGCATCATCGTAATCACAGGACCTAGCTCTCTAATAATTAAACCTTTTTGGCGAGCCGCTAAAATAATATCTCCCATCACTTTTTTATCTTCAAAAATTGATTTTGTTTGACGGTCTTTCACAATCTCGATTCCTGCCATTAAACCTCGTTGTCTAATGTCTCCCACATTAGGCAGCTCATAAAGCTTTAACAGATAGCGTTTAAAAACTTTTTCCTTTTCTTTTATACTACGGATTAATTCTCTTTCTTCTATCAGTTCAATATTTTTAAGCGCTACTGCACAGGCTAATTGATTTCCCGTATACGTATGGCCATGAAAGAACGTTTTATTTTCATCCGGATGAGCTAAGAAAGCATTAAATATCTTTTCGCTTGTTAACGTAGCAGCAAGCGGCATATATCCTCCTGTTATCCCTTTTCCTACACACATAATGTCTGGTACTACATCTTCTTGTTCACATGCAAACATCGTTCCTGTTCGTCCAAATCCAACCGCTACTTCGTCACAAATGAGCAATACCCCGTGCGCTTTGCACAGCCGCTCTACTTGTTTTAAAAAGCCGGGAGGATGGGTAATAATACCCGCTGCTCCTTGCACAAGCGGTTCAATAATCAACCCGGCTACTTCTTCCCCTTTGTTCTGCAAGAGCTTCTCTAGCTGGTGAATACAGTAAGCTGAAGCTTGCTCTTCCGTTTCAAATCCTTCCATACGGTAAGTATAAGGAGAAGGTGCAGGAATTCGTTCAAACAGCAAAGGCTTAAAGATGCGATGAAATAAATCCATGCCTCCCACACTGACTGCCCCAATTGTATCTCCGTGATATGCCTCATTCAATGAGATAAATTTACTTTTGTTTTTGTACTTTACAGAGTCGAGATTTTGCCAATATTGATAGGCAATTTTCAACGCAATTTCGACAGCGGCGGAGCCTGTATCAGAGTAGAAGACTTTCGATAAGCTGCCAGGAGTAATTTCCGCTAGCTTTTTGGCTAACAAAATGGATGGAACATTTGCCGATCCAAGCAGCGTAGAATGCGCTAATCTTTCCACTTGTATATGTAAAGCTGTATTTAATTCCGGATCATTATGTCCATGCACGTTCACCCATAGAGAAGCGTATCCATCTAAATATTTGTTTCCCTCTACATCATATAAATAGCTTCCTTCTCCTCTTTCAATAATAAGAGGATTCGATTGACGATAAGCTTTCATTTGTGTAAACGGATGCCATACATATTCTTTATCCCATTTCTCCAGCTCAACTTTTTGATACGGCACAGTCAAACACCTCCTGAATATGTTGAATAACACTTTTTTGCCTCATCATTTTCTCAATATATGCATCTAACTCTTCATCGATATGTGTGAATACTGGAACGGTCATTAGAGATGATATTTGAAGCAGCTTTTCAATCGTTCGAACATTGTCGTTATGAATGATACTGCTGTGATTAAAACGATTAAAAATGAGTCCGTTGATTTTAAGGTGATGCTCACTTGCATATGAAAAGGTAGAAAGCGCATCATGAATAGCTCCTAATCCCGTCGTTCCAACAGCAATAACCGGCATTTGTGCATCTATGATCAAATCTTTTGTCATATAAAACGTTGTTTCCTCCTCAATTAAAGGCACGGCAAGACCTCCCGCTCCTTCTACGAGCACTATATCAAATTTCTTTTTTAATTCATTAATGCGTTTTAAGACGATTGAAGGCTCCACTTGCTTGTTGCTCAGTGCAATAGCCAAATGAGGAGACGTCTCCGGCTTTAACTGATAAATACCCGTATCTGCTACTCCAAGCCTTGTTTCAAACCAGTGAATATCTGGATAACCTCCAATTTCGTCTTGGTAGCCGGTTTGAAATGGTTTGCAAATTGTCGTTTTTATTCCTAGACGACCAAGTACTTTATACAAAATACTTGTAACCAGGGTTTTTCCAATATCTGTTCCAGTTCCCGTAATAAAATACGCTTTGCCCATTTTCTTTTCTCTCCTTTTTTTCTATGTCTTAGTTACCCCGCTTTGACCCGCTTTGATGACAAACGACTAAATTGAGGCTGCATTCGGTGAATCAGCACTGAACATACAATACATAACAAAAGATCTCCAGGCATTGGCAAAACAGCTCCAAAAAGAAGTGTATCACTCAGTGAAAGAGGCTTTTCAATTATCCATTTCATTGCTCCGTAAAGCCAGAAGCAGCCGACTGCGTACACAATAGCTAACGTAGATAAATTAGCTGAAAAGATAGAAAAAGGTTTCTTTAAGTCATATTTTTGAATAAGGTAGCCGTTCATAAATGCACCCATAGCATAGCCAATTAAATAGCCAAACGTTGGTTTGAAGATATACCCTAAACCTCCTCCTTCTGCAAAAACCGGAACACCGATTAACCCAATACCTATGTAGCATAGCTGACTATACAAACCTAAACGCGGACCTAACAGCGCACCGGCTAAATAAACAGGAACAATTTGAAGAGTAAACGGTATGTAGGGAATAGGAATTTTTATAAATGCACCAATCGCCGTTAAAGCTGCAAATAAGGAAACATACGCCATTGTTTTCGGTTTCATATTCACCCTCCTTTCTCTTTTCATTGCTTTAAGTTTGCAATAATTTCTTTTTATTTGTCAACTTAATTTTATTAAGAGTTGACAAATAAACAATAAAAAAAGACGCAAAAACCTAGGCTTTTGCGTCTTTTGATTTTTATAAAATTACTTTTTTGTCGTCTTTAAGCTGCACTTCTTGACGGCTGATAGATAAATCAACTTTCTTTTTTACACGTGCATGATAATAAGCATAAAACAGCAGCGCTAGTGGAATACCGACATACAACGCCATTCGCTGTTCTGCATCAAATGCCATGCTTCCCAATACGATTGTATTTAATACTAATGCGATTAAAGGTAACACCGGGTAAAGAGGGACTTTAAATTTTAAATCCTCGATTTGCCCTCCTTGATTTATATATCTTTTTCTAAATGCAAGCAGTGATGCAGCAATCGTAATCCAGCCGATTTGTGCACCTAAACCCGCTGCAGAAATGAGCCATACAAATACTGTTTCTTGAGCAAAGAATCCTGAAAGTAAAGATAAAAGCGCGATGCCTAATGTTAAAAGCAAGGCATTCATCGGCACACCGCGTTTATTTACTTTTATGAAAGCTGAACTTGCCATGTTATCTTTTGACAATGAATACAGCATACGCGTTGCTGCATAAAGACCTGAGTTAGCTACAGATAACAGTGCCGTTAGGATAACAAAGTTCATAATATCTGCTGCATATGGAATACCAATTTGGTCAAATACAACAACAAATGGACTCTCAACTACGCCTGCTTTTTCAAGCGGAATCATACCCGCTAAGACAGCTACAGCTAGTACAAAAAATACAAGTGTTCTCCATACCGTTTGTTTAATGGCTCTTGGTACAGTCTTGTCTGGGTTTTCACTTTCCCCAGCTGCTACACCAATAAGCTCCGTACCTTGGAACGAGAAATTAACGGTAATCATCGTAATCAGCACGGCACTAATTCCGTGAGGGAACACGCCGTGAGACGTATAGTTAGAGAAAAGCGGCGCGCTGTCTCCACTGCTTAATGGAAGAAAACCAAACATAGCAGCTCCACCAAGCACGATAAATAAAATAATAGCTAACACTTTAATGCTGGCAAACCAAAACTCCGCTTCACCAAACGCTTTAGCTGACAGTGCATTTAATGAGAATAATAAAAGCGCAAATATAGCACACCAGATCCATACCGGAGAATCAGGAAACCATCTTTGCATAAGCTGACCTGCTGACAAAAATTCTAATGCAACCGTTACAGCCCAGCCCAACCAATATAACCACCCAAAAGCAAAACCAACGCCAGGGCCAATAAATTTTGTTGTATATGTCTGAAACGAACCGGAAACTGGCATTGCTACTGCAAGTTCCCCTAAGCAAAGCATTGTTAAGTACATGATGAAGCCACCTACGATAAACGAAAGGATCGCTCCAATCGCTCCTGCTTGGCTAATCGTGTATCCTGTTCCTAAAAAGAAACCTGTACCGATAACCCCGCCGAGCGAAATCATAAACAAATGTCTGCTTTTCATCGTCTTTTTTAATTCATTTGTTTGCTGTTGTCCTTCTATCATATTAACGACATTTCCTTTCAACCTATTTATTACGAGATATTACCTAGAAAAAATTAATAAACCTTTGTTTTCTATGCATATTTACTTACATATTTATGCGGTGTTCTCAATTTAAATGAAACAGCCTTTTGTAATCTTAACATAATGCTCACTAGATTTAAAATGTTTTTCTGCAAAAGTAAAATGAATTTTTCTTGAATAGTGTGATTTTCTTTTACTGTTGATATTCATAACCGTTTTTCTTTAAATGAATAGAGGATGCAACAAGAAAAAAGCTGTGCTTTCGAAGTCGAAAGCACAGCTTTTTCACACTTTTTACCAAACAAACAATCCAACAATCATAGCACTTAATAACGAAACAGCGATACCGCTCACAAGCAGTTTCCATACGTTTTTTCCAATAATCGTTGATTTACCTTCTGATAACGTAGAATTATACGTCCCATAAATCATACCTACCGTACTGAAGTTAGCAAAAGATGTTAAGAATGTTGTAGCAACTGCAATCGTATGCGGTGGAAGTGTATCTAGATTTTTCTTCAAATCCATCATTGCCACGAATTCATTTGTTGCTAGCTTGATACCCATCAGCTGAGCTACGTACATTGCATCATGTCCCGTTAGCCCTAGTAAAAATGCGAATGGACTAAAGATATAAGAGAAAATCTTTTGCACAGTCAAGCCGTCTACGATAACGCCTAAAATACCGTTAAGCGCAGATGTAAGAGCTACATATCCAATAACCATCGCTAAAATAACAATAACCATGTTCATTCCGACTAACATACTGTTTGAAATGGTAGAGAAAAAGTCTTTTTTCTCCGACTTTGGCGGTACGTAAATCATATCTTCTTCTTTTGTAACATGAACTGGATTCAATAAGCTCACTAAAATAAGCGCGTTTAAACAGTTCAGTGGAATTGCTGTAAACACGTACGTAGCGGGAACCATCGTTAAATAAGCACCGATAATAGATCCGCTAATACTGCTCATACTCATAATTCCAAACGTAAGCAAACGGTTGTCTTTTAACACAGAAAGCTGATTACGAATAACCGCTAATGCTTCTGTATTTCCTAAAAACATCATTTGAATAGCGAAAAAGCTTTCTAATTTAGGCAAACGAGAAACTTTCGAAATGACCCAGCCTACTTTATCAATAATCCACGTTAAAATACCAAAGTAAGATAAAATATCAAAAAATGTCACGACAAAGATGATAGGCAGTAATGCACTGAAGAAAAAGTCAACCGTTTCATTTCCCATTACAGATGGGAACGCAAAAGCAATTCCATCGTTAGCACAGGAAATTAGCCAAGTAAAGAACGAAGCAATCTTATTAATAATCCATGTTCCGATTGAAGTTCCTAACATAAACCAAGTAATGAGGACTTCAACGACTAACAGTGAAGCAATTGGACGCCACTTTATCTCTTTCTTTTTAGGAGAACATAAAAAGACGACACCCATTACGACAAAAACGCCTAATAAATTTAATAAAAAGTACATGCAAGCCACTCCCAGGTGTGTATTTGAAAAACAAAAAAAGCTCTTACTTTTCATAAATTCTGACAATAACAGAAAGTATGAAAAGTAAGAGCTTTGAAAGAAGACTGTACTCATGAGAATACGCTCTTCTTTTTGCTGCTTATATCCAAACTTTCTTGTAGTCTAGTTTTTTACGGTTACTAGGTAGAGACTATCAGACCATATTACTGATAATATACAAGATCGTAATCTTAGCTGTATTCAATTGATATGAACAAATTCTACCCTTTATTTTTTTAATAATCAACACTTTAAAAGTTTTTCGGAATAATAAAATTGGTATGAAAATTCTATTTATTTATCACTTCTTTTGAACTACCCATCGGAAAATTACACAAAAAAAGTGAATTTAATCGTCCTTTCAACCCAATTATTTTCCTATTTTTGAAACAAAAAAATTGATTCTTTAATGAGTATGCTTAAATATCTACTTCGCTTTTCGTTTAATTCCTCAAAAAAAGATTTCATTTTTAAGACTTGAGACGTAGAAAAAAATAATCCTGCTGTTCGTTGAAATTAAACGCTTTTCAATTTACACTTTATGGTAGAAGAAAACAAATTTAATTTAGGTGGAAAGCGGGTTATAACGTGAAAAAAATATTGGCTTTTATTTTAGTGATAGGTGGTACGGCAGTCCTCTTTTCTACTGCATTTGCACCTTCCTCTTGGTCGTTAAGTTCATTCAAGACGTCCAAGTCTGAAGCGGCGTTATCAAGTGATATTCAGCATATTCAAATTGACTCTCCAAGCATTAGTACAACTGTCGTGCCGCAAGATCGTCAAGATATTAAAACAAAAGTAGAAGGTAAAGGAAAAGTAGATGTAAAGCAAAATGGAGATACCTTAGTCGTCACTTATCAAAAAAGTCCTTTTCAATGGCTTTCTATTTTTTCAAATACAAAAGTGACAATCTACATTCCTAGAGATTATCACCACAACCTTGCGCTTACGGTAGGTTCTGGGGACCTTCAAGTTGCTACACAGCCTGAGCAAGCGCTTCAGCTGAAAGATGTTTCGATTAAAGTAGGTTCTGGAAATGCAAGTATTTCAAACTTGAGGAGCACCTCTCTTCGTACGGATGTCAATTCTGGAGATTTACAGCTGAGTAATGTTGAAAGCCAAACAGCTAAATTTGCTGTAGGCTCTGGGGAAATTAAAGGAACAAACTATAAAGGAAAACTTCAGGCGCGCATTGGATCTGGTGATCTCTATATGGATTTAAAAAAACTAGAAGAGGCCGTTTCTGTAGATGTAGGATCTGGAGATGCCGTGCTGGTTCTTCCGAAAAGCGCTGGTTTTAAAGTGAATGGAAAAGTAAGCAGCGGTGATATAAACAATGACTTTAAGTTAAGCAATGCAACCGTAACGGAAGATGTATTAAAAGGAAAGCATGGAAATGGAAAATATTCGATCGATATAGCTGTTTCAAGCGGAGAATTAACCTTGAAATCAAAATAAAAAGGCTCGGGCAAAAGTATTTTAACCCAATTGCAAAACAAACCATTAATCAACACGTTGATTAATGGTTTGTTTTTTGTTGTGGTGAACATAGTTTTATCTGTTTCATTTTTTCTAGCAGATGATTGAAGGACAAGGCGAAGACTCCTGCGGGAAAAGCGGAACAGGTGAGACCCCGCAGGAGCGCAAGCGACGAGGAGGCTCAGCGGCCGCCCGCGGAAAGCGAAGCCTTGCAC
>ENA-ORXC01000179-ORXC01000179.1-marine-metagenome-genome-assembly--contig:-NODE-179-length-59140-cov-609.167872_pt1 | contig 59140 bp, 51 predicted proteins | sample MGYA00237865_ERZ511478 | MGnify/ENA metagenome assembly ERZ511478
AAAAAAATACCGCATGTCTTGATGATATTGGACGGCTTTGGTCATCGTGAAGAAGATAAAGATAACGCCATCGCTGCCGCCAATATGCCAAATTTAGACAAGATTTATCAGCAATATCCTCATGGGCTTATTTCAGCTTCAGGCGAAGATGTTGGTTTGCCTGATGGTCAGTTTGGTAATTCAGAAGTTGGTCACATGAACTTAGGGGCAGGGCGTGTTCTTTATCAGGACTCAACACGTATCTCAAGTGAGCTTGCCAATCGTGAATTTTATAAGAACGAAGCATTGGTCGATGCCGTAAAAGCGGCTAATGAGCGTGGCGGTAACGTCCATATTATGGGCTTGCTCTCTGATGGCGGCGTGCACTCACATCAAGACCATATCGAAGGCATGTGTCATTCAGCGTTGGTTCATGGTGCCAAGAATGTCTTTATTCATTGTTTCTTAGATGGCCGTGATACCCCGCCTAAATCTGCTGATAAGTACATCAACCGTCTGCGTGATTATGTCAATAAATTGAATGCTCACTACGAAGGTGGCCGCGTACAGATTGCGAGTATCATCGGACGCTACTATGCAATGGATCGCGACAATCGTTGGGATAGAGTGCAAAAAGCCTATGAGCTGATTACTGAGGGCAAAGCTGATCGTCTTTCAACACGGGCGGATGGTGCTGTCCAAGCCGCTTATAAAGCGCGTGAGACCGATGAGTTTGTTAGTCCAACGACCGTAATTGGACGTGATGAAGTACCATATACTGTCAATGATAATGACGCCCTTATTTTCATGAATTTCCGTGCTGACCGCGCTCGTGAGCTTGCCCAAGCGTTTGTCTTGCCTGATCATGAGTTTTCTGGATTTGCTCGTCAAAAACAGCCAAAACTGGCGGCATTTGTTATGCTAACTAAGTATTCAGATGTCCTAGCTGACAATCCAAGCACCAGTATTGCTTACTACCCAACGTCTTTGGCCAATACATTGGGAGAGTACTTGCAAGATCAAGGAAAAACTCAACTACGTATCGCTGAAACTGAAAAATATGCACATGTGACGTTTTTCTTTAGTGGCGGCCGCGAAGAAGAGTATCAGGGCGAGACCCGCATTTTAGTGCCATCTCCAGACGTTGCAACTTATGATCTACAGCCTGAGATGAGCGCGCCTGAAGTCACTGATAAATTAGTAGAAGCGATTGAGTCTGGTAAGTATGACGTATTAGTAGTCAATTATGCCAATGGTGATATGGTTGGGCACACAGGTATTTTTGATGCAGCGGTAAAAGCAGTAGAGGCTTTGGATGTATGTGTTGGCCGTATCGAGTCAGCAGTGCGTGCTGCTGGTGGTGATATGCTTATCACAGCCGATCATGGTAACTGTGAGCAGATGCAAGACTACGAAAGTGGTCAAGTACATACACAGCATACAACAGAAAATGTACCATTGATTTATGTAGGCGGGCAAAAGCTGCAAGTTCGCCGTGGCGGTAAACTTAGTGATGTGGCTCCGACTATTTTATCATTGATGAATGTCGATGCCCCTGCTGAGATGACAGGTGAGAGCTTATTGACACCAGCAGTCTAAGCCAATTGAATTAAAAATGCTACTTGAATGACTGTGCTTTATGTTGATTCGTTAGCTGTACCAGAAGATATCAAAAAGGAAAGGATAACCTATTATCCTTTCCTTTTTTTGTGATACATTTTACTTAATTTACTTGCAATACTATGCTAGTTCGAAATATGCGTTTGGTGCTATCTTATAAATTGCTATATAACAATAAATTCGTATTCTCTATTATTCAAATGAGTTCTTTTATGCAGCCTATTTCTTTTGCACGTTCTTTTTTATCCAAAGGGTTAAGTAAATCAATAGGGAAGGCATCAGGCGTGTCCACTGTTTTGCAGCCTGCAATTTTAACAGGTGTGCTTGGTTGTGCGATTAGCATAAATGCACAAGCAGCAGTGGGAGCTTCTACAAATAGTGATAGTCCCACAAATGGCCTACAGCTCATCAGTTTAAATGCAAATGAAATAGCTGATGAAAACGACGCTGATAATTTATCGAATATTGCTGATATGCTAGATGTCGCCGATGAGCCAGATGACTCGATAGATAGTGTGCCAGATGAAAGCGCGCTCACAGATGATGCTGATGATATTGATACGGATATTCCAGCAGAGGTTGCACAAGTATCGCTAAACGCTATCTCTCCTGAGACGCTAAAGACATTTGTGGCTGTAGTAGATTTAGTACGTCGTCAATACGTCGATGCGGTTAACGACGAAGAATTATTTAGCAATGCAATGAGCGGTATGCTGACCAAACTTGACAGCCATGCTGAGTTTTTAGATGCAGAAGCTTATGAGAACTTGCGTGCTTTTACTGAAGGCGACGTTGGTGATATTGGTATCAAGGTTAATTACCAGCCAGAGGCGGGGTATTGGGTCGTCACAGAGGTTATTGATGATTCACCTGCAGATAAAAAAGGCATCGCAGTTGGTGATTATTTGCATCAGGTTGATGAGTTTAAGCTAGACGAAGGGCGACAGGTCAATGATATTGAGCAGCTCTTGACGGGTATTGCCGGTACACAGGTAGATATTATTACTTCCAAAGCTGGTCGCCGTAAGCATACAACGACGCTACAGCGTAATAATAGTCATCCGCAGATTATCGAGACCAAACTGGTCGATGGCATTGCTATCGTTAAGTTACCGGCGTTTCAAAACAACAGCCGTGAGAAGTTACTAGAGGGTTTGATTAACCTAAACGCGCCGATATCAGGCATTTTACTAGATATGCGTGACAACCCAGGTGGCGTACTGACATCAGCAATCAGCGTTGCCAGTTTATTTATGGATGATACCGATGTAGTGCAGGTACAAGCACGTCAAAACAAATCACGCGTATTATCGACCCAAGGTGATGCGATACTTAAGCCTTTGCCACTAGTGGTATTGCAAAACCGCTATTCAGCATCAGCAGCAGAGGTGCTTGCCAGTAGTTTACAAGCACAAAAACGTGCCACTATTATCGGTGAAGTTAGCTATGGTAAGGGCTCAGTACAATCGGTCATACCGTTAAACGATGAGCAAGCCGTCAAATTGACTGTGGCCAATTATATGACGGCAGCAGGCAAACAAATAGACGAGATCGGTGTAGAGCCTGATGTGACTTTATCTGGTAGCGAGAACACGTGGGAGCAGCAAGCATTAGAATTAGTAAAGGCGCGCGCGCTTGACTCTGGCATTCGCTTTGTTAGAAAAAATGCTACTAAAGAATAGACTTGTGATTGATTAGTAAGCATTACATATTATTCAACGCTTAAAAATATTTGAGGATGTCGCATAAAAGAAGCTAATCAGACGCATCTTCAGAAATTTCGAGTTTTTTCATACGGTAGCGTAAAGAGCGAAAAGTGGTTCCCAATAATTCAGCTGCCTGGGTTTTGTTCCAACCAGTTTGTTTGAGTGCCGTGATAATCAGCTGCTTTTCTTGTTCCTGCAAATAATGCTCTAACCCTTGAGGCGGTAATTGACCGTCGAACAATTCTCGTAAACCTGATATGTCTTTAGAGGTTTCCTGTTGGGCGGTGGGGTCAAAGAGCGACTCTTTGTCATGAGTATTTACTACCTTGGTTGACGAACTGTCATTACTAGCTGATGAATGCTGCACCATTGAAGGGTAGTGGTTAGTGTTAGTACGATAGGGATGTAAATTGGTCGCCCTTTGCTCACCCTGCGTCGCGATATTGCTACTAGATTGAATAACTTGCTCGCCGTTCTTTGTTGATTGGCCTGTAGATTGAACGTCTATTTGACTTTCTACGTTACGGGCAGTTATCTCAGAGGTATCGATAGCTGAGCTATGATTTTGCTCTTGCGTATTTACAAGCTCATTTTCAATGTCAGGAAGACCTAAATGACTAACGTCAATGCATGAAGTTTCAGCTAACGTAACTGCACGCTCCAGTAAGTTACGTAGTTCACGGACATTACCCGCAAAATCGTGGCGTTGTAAGCGTTCGCAGGCTTCCATCGTCAAGGATGGCGGCGACTCTAATTGCCAGTCATCAGCAATCATGGTCAAAAAATGTTCTGCTAATACAGGAATATCATCACGGCGTGCATTAAGCGTTGGAAGCTTTAGCTCAATGACATTGATGCGATAATACAAATCTTGTCGAAATGCACCATCTTGTACCAATTGGCTCAGGTCCTTGTGAGTGGCAGACAAAATGCGGATGTCCACTGGCACTTCTTTTGTATCCCCAATTGCCCTTACTGTTTTCTCTTGAATGGCACGTAACAATTTAACTTGCATGGCTAAAGGCAAATCTGCTACTTCATCTAAAAATAACGTGCCGCCGTTGGCTTGCTGGAATAACCCTTGTTTATCAGCGACAGCCCCTGTAAAGCTACCTTTTTTATGACCAAAAAACTCCGACTCCATTAACTCCGATGGTATCGCACCGCAGTTCACTGGTACAAAGCTACCATCACGACGTGGACTTAAATCATGGATCAATCTGGCGACCACTTCTTTACCTGTGCCAGAAGCGCCTGATAAAAAAACAGGTGCCTGTGAGCGTGCTAGTTTTAAAATAGTGTTTTTAAGGGGGTGCATAACAGCAGAGTTACCAATCAATCTACTATCTAGCATTTTTTGTTCAGGAGAGCATTCCGGTGCGGCCTGTACTTCGCTGTCTTGATGAATAACTTTTATGGCATTCTCTACCAATTGGCGTAAACGTGGTAATTCTAACGGTTTATTGACAAAATCAAAGGCGCCGAGTTTCAATGCCTCAATAGCTAAATCCATGCTGCCATGAGCCGTAATCACCGCTATTGGAATATTAGAGCTATTGCTAATTTCTTTTACCAACTCCAGTCCAGAGCCATCTGGGAGTTTTAAGTCCGTCAGACAAAAATCGTAGTCATTGTCTTGCCAAAACGTTCTTGCTTGCGACAATGTATAAGCCACATCACTTTTGATACCCATTTTAGTCAGGGTAATTTGCATCAATCGACATAAATCTACTTCATCATCGACGACTAGCGCGGTTGTTGTCATACATCATCTCATTGTATTCAATGGCTATAAAATCAATAGCTGGGTCTAAATGGGTGTAATAGCTTTTAAAGAATAAAGTTAAAAAAGATTTTCTTCGATAGTTTGAAATTTATCAGATTTAATAGAAGGCACAATCAATCGAAAACATGTTTTCTCATGTTCAGGAATATAGAGCAAACGTGCTTGATTGGCTTCACAAAATGCTTGTGATAAATAGAGCCCCAGTCCTGTACCAGCTTTATCTGTTGTAAAAAATGGATCGAACAAAAGTTGTAGGTTTCCAGCGCTAACCCCATCACCGTTATCTAATATATCAATTATAACATCGTTGTCTGCGCAGTAAATGTCGATTTCTACATAAGCGTGGGGATGAGCATAGCTGCTATAACGCAGGCCATTGTTGACTAAGTTAATTAATATTTGCTCTAACTGATGAGTATCAAATGATATGATAGGTTTGGTTTTTATTCGTAAAAAAATGTCGTGTCCTTGAAAGTAATTCTCCAAAAACGATGGCATCCATTCAGCCAATTCGAGCACCTGCTGGGTAGCCGTCTGCTGACGAGACAGTTTCAAGATATCCTCAATGATACGGTTTACACGTTTCGTCTGTGAAAATATCATTTCATAAAGCTCATGGTTGCCGGTCATGGAAGCATTCGCTTCACTTGCTAATGATATATTCTCTTCCGCTTGTTCTGCAACATCTTCCATTAATAGCTGGCTGGCTTGCGATATCGCTGCTAATGGGTTTCTGATTTCGTGAGCAATACTGGCAGTCAATTGTCCTAAGGAAGCCAGTTTCAGTTGTTGAGCACTGGCTTGCTCACGGCGTAAGTCTTCTAATATGACAAGCTTGCTATCATCTTTTAGTGGAATAATCTGTACGCGTAGTTTGCCAAATATTGAAGCATTTGCCACAGCTGGCACATCGTAGGTAAAAGCGCGTGACTGGCCAGATGCTACCGACAAGCAGGCATTAAACAACTGTGAATGCTGTTCATGGAGTTGCTGCTCAAAATTAGACAGAAGTGCTTTGTTGTGAGTCTCTTTTGTATCGTCAAGGGTATTCTGTGCTGTGACAGACGTGACAAGAGAAAGGCTCAGCAACTGATGTGCGGCAAGATTTGCTAAGACAATATGTTGCTTATCGATAACGATAACACCATTCACCATTTGCGTGATAACTTCTTGATTAATCACGTTGAGTCGCTCGACTTCCTTAGCATGGTTTGCCGCGACCTTTTCAAGCTGTACCAATCGCTGAGAGATAGACCAGCTCAAACCACCCACTGCCACAAAGCTCGCTGACATCAATAGCGCATCACCTAGATTGGCTAAACTCATGCTATTAGCAATAGCGTAAAAAAATTGCTGATAAATAACGAGAATGATAGCAAGCAAAGTAATAACCAACGCTTGTGAGCCATGCAATAGCATAAAGCTGGCCGCGACGACCACCATATACAACATGGTTAACTGCAAATCAGGATTGCCTGTCGTGTAGAGCAGCAGGCTTAATATAATAACGTCTAAGGCCAGTCCAAATGCCAGTTGGCGGCGCATATGTTTTCTAACGACATAAAATAATCCAAGCAGTATCAAACTTAATAGTACATAAAAGCTTAGAGTCGTTTGTTGTAAAAAACTTGGTAAAGAAGCGCCATCACCGTTACGAGCAGAGATGTATAACATGAGCATAGAAAACAAGCTAACTACGAAGCGATAGCTGCTATAGATCAGCCCCAACTTACGCAACTGCGGCAGAGGAAGCGTATCGTCATGATGCACGTAACGAGTAATGACAGAGCTAATATTGGGAGTAGGGTTCATAAACTGGCCGCAATAAAATAAACGCTAAATGGTTTATGGTTGAATCAAATCATGACGAATGGCCAAGTGAGTCAATTTAACATCACTATCAACCCCAACTTTTTCATAAATACGGTAGCGATACGTATTGATGGTTTTGACACTGACAAACAATTGATCGGCTATTTGCTGAGGGCTCTGACAATTGACCACCATCATAGCCACTTGTTTTTCTCTGTCACTTAATAAGTCAAAAGGTGAATTGGCATTATCAGACAATAAAACGTCTGCTAGCTGCTCAGCGACGTCTTGACTGAAGTAGCGGCCGCCCTGATAAATCTTTTTGACCGCACGTATCATTTCATCAAGTGGCGTACCTTTGGTGATGTAACCATTAACACCCGCTTTAATCAGCATTGAAGGATAGGGCTGTGCAGACATACTACTAACCGCTAAAATCTTGATACCCATATCAAGTTGAATCAGGCGTTTGGTTGCTTCGAGCCCACCAATATTTGGCATATTGACGTCTAGTAAAATTACATCAGGATGTAATTGTTTGGCTTGTTTGATAGCCATGTCACCGCTGTCTGCTTCACCTACCACTTCGATATCGGGGCTGTCTGACAACATACGGCTAATACCCATCCGTACCAAATCATGATCGTCTACCACTAACACTTTAATCATAACCATACTCTTTATTGATTGTCAGAATCTATTTATTATCAGAATTAATGCTTTACTAACGTCAGAATAGTATAAGAAATGAATATATCTCAACCATCATTTTCATTTTCGTATATTCAAAATATTGCTAATTAATATAACAAAATGCGAGTTATCATAACATTCAAAGTTAAATTATATTGCTGCAATGTGAATTGTTGTTTCTATAATATAAATTGGTTGTAGCAAAGTTTGAATGAAGCTAAAAAAAACTACTAAATCAGTTTGATAGATTAAACTTAAATGTAAACCATGATACACTAAAAATACAAAAGCTCTATGCGAGTACTTACAAACACATCTACAAACGCTACGTACGTTTTTGGCGTCAGTTACTATGTAACTGGCGTGATAGCGACAGCAGGAGGCATAATGAAGCAACTACCATTAACCAAACAGCAATTAATCGCTGCTATGATTTCATTGAGTTTGGGCAGTGTTGCACAAGCCGCACTTACGATTAATGGTAGCACTGAAACTGCTTCTAGTGCACGCCTGAGTTGGGGTGGTGCTGATAGTTTGTCTGAAGCCCGCAATATCATGTACAAGTCTAATGGATCTGCTATCAAGAAAGTCGACAACGGCTATGGTACAACCAACATCACGAATACTAATAGCTTTGCCAGTAGTAATAACAATGGCCCTCGTTACAATACAACTTATCGTGGCGCATTTGGTAGCAGTGACATGATTCCAATCAGCACTGACTCACGTAGTGTGGCAGTAATTGATGCTGAAACGGGCGAATCCATTTACGAAAAAGACGCTGATATCGCGCGTCCGATGGCTAGTATCACCAAAGTAATGACGGCTATGGTCGTATTAGATGCCGGTCTTGATATGCGTGAAGAAATCACGCTTGATCCAGAAGATTTTGTTGGTCCTAAGCGTGCAAGCTCGCGTTTAAAATCAGGTGATCGTTTGAACCGTGCTGAAATTTTATTAATGGCATTGATGAAATCTGAGAATCCAGCAGCAAAAAGTCTAGCCCGTAACTATCCAGGTGGCTATGATGCCTTTATGCGTGCGATGAACCGCAAGGCTCAAGATTTAGGCATGACTACTGCTTTCTTCGGTGATCCAACAGGTCTTGATAAGCGCAACGTCGCTTCATCAAAAGATTTGGTTAAGATGGTACGTGCTGCTGGTAACTATGATGTGATTCGTCGTTTTTCGACCACCAAGAGCTATGACTTTTTTGTCTCAAACTATTCAAGTGGTAACCGCACTTATAAAGCCAACAATACTAGCACGTTGGTCCGTGATGGCAGTTATCCAATTGGTATCTCTAAGACAGGCTTTATTAACGAGGCTGGACGTTGTGTTGTGATGGAAACTCGGGTCAATAATCGTCCTGCGATTATTGTTATCTTGGGGGCAAATAGTTCAGCAACACGTTGGGGTGATGCTAAAAACATTCTAAACAGCTTGGCCACGCGCCGTACTGTATAGAGCTGCTATCCTAAATATATAAAAAAGCTGTTATATCATATAACGGCTTTTTTATTGTGTTGAATTCAAGCGTCAAGGATGTGATCTATGAAACAGTTAGAACTCTCTTCTACTATGCCCAATATGCCTAAGTTATATTTGTTAACCAATGATGATGATTTTGAGTTGTTGTATCAAAAGCTAGAGATAGCCTTGTCAACAGGATTGATTGCGCTGTTACAAATTCGTCGTAAGCAAGTTTTGAGCATGCTTAATGGCGCTTTGGAACTTTTTAAAGAAGCGCAACAAATCATCAAACTGGCCAAAATCCATAATGTGCCAGTGGTTATTAATGATGATATGGAACTGGCTGAAAAACTTGGTGTGGGCGTACATCTTGGCCAAACCGATGGCAGTATCGATACTGCTCTACAGTCTCTATCACCGCATCAAATCATCGGTCGTACCTGTCATGGTGATATCGAACTAGTTAAAGAAGCAAAAAATGACGGCGCAAGTTATGCTGCGATGGGTGCAGTGTTTACTTCTACAACTAAGCCAAATGCTAACATTATTTCACGGCAGCAGCTTCTCGAAGGATGTCAGCAAGGCATGCCAATATGTGTGATAGGCGGATTAACCGCAGAAAATATCTCAGAATTAAGAGATTTACCAATTGCGCTTGTAGCAGTAGTTGGAGATATTATGGACTTACCAATAGCGGACATCGCTCAGCGCTGTTTTGAGTGGCAGCAGGCATTTTCCGAATGGAAAACACCTACTTGAAGTACGACGCTTCTTAAAGAGATTCTAAAGTAGCCTTACAACAGAATATTAAAATAATAGCGCTACTCAGCATGTTCCATACATAAGGTGGCATAAGGTAGTGCTTCTAGACGTTGCTCTTCAATCTGTTCACCGCAGACTTCACACTCGCCATAAGTACCGTTTTCGATCCGACCTAATACATTTTCTACATAGATTAGACTTTGACGCGCTTCGCTCATCAAATTTTTGCGCATGTCGTTTTGACGATAGGATATGGCCTGATCTTCCCAGTGTTCATTGAGATCATCTTGTGGATTTTGGATGTGATCTTCTATTTTATCAATTCGAGATTCATATTCATCTTTTAATTTTAATAGATTTTGTTTGGCGGTGTCTAAATTGATACTCATCGTTTTCTCCTAATGGATTATTTTTATTGTCAATGTTTCTATCATAAAGAGCCTGACTGCCGAGTACCACCACGAAATGTTACGGTTTATTGATTGTGCTTAAAGCTAGCAACGGCAATTGTTGTAATCAAATAACGGTCTGAGGATATGAACTAAATATGTTAAATGCGCTGAAATTTGTGACAGGTTGCTTGTGAGACTGCGTTAGAAAACTGGTAGAATACACCGCCGCTGAATTCTGCTTGCTTCATCGACCAATCAAAGGGGCTTGATAAGTGTCAGAGCCAAGCGTTAAATAACATTAAAAAGTAATAAGGTTGATAGTAACTATATAGCTTGGATATAAAATAGCGTATTTGTAAAGCCGATTAGTGAGAATGCTACGAAATAGTGGATTGGTCGAGCTTAGCACTAAATCTGATTTATATAGAGCTGACTATAATAGTCATATCAATAACGACAGTAATCGCAAATTAACAGATATATTGATGCATAGGAGCAGGTAATGAACTTTTTGCGTATGAGTGAGCTGGACTTAACGGATAAAGTGGTATTGATTCGAGAAGATTTAAATGTACCTATAAAAAACGGTAAAGTCACGAGTGATGCTCGTCTACAAGCAAGTTTACCTACTATCAAAATGGCGCTTGAAAAAGGTGCGGCAGTGATTGTTTGCTCACATCTAGGACGCCCAACAGAAGGAAGTCCTGAAACCATCTATTCACTAGCACCAGTTGCTGACTATTTGACAGATAAATTAAGCTCGCAATTATCGACACCTGTACGTCTTAATAGTGACTACCTTACTCAAGGTGCCGCTGTAAAATCTGGCGAAGTGGTTCTATTAGAAAATGTACGCTTTAATAACGGTGAAAAGAAAAACGATGCCACGCTAGCGAAAAAGTATGCTGATTTGAGCGATGTGTTTGTGATGGATGCTTTCGGTACAGCGCACCGTGCACAGGCATCAACAGAAGGCGTAACGCAAGCAATGCGTCAAGCAGATAAAACTGTCTGTGCAGGGCCATTGTTAGCCGCTGAGCTTGATGCCTTGAGCCTCGCACTAGAGACGCCAGCACAGCCAATGCTTGCCATCGTTGGTGGGTCAAAAGTATCAACCAAATTAGAAGTATTACACAGTTTGGCCGAAGTGTGCGCGCAGATTATCGTTGGTGGCGGTATTGCCAATACTTTCTTGGCAGCACAAGGTCACAGTGTTGGTGCCTCATTGTACGAAGCAGACCTGCTTGATACTGCACGTGACATTATGACCAAGACTGAAATCTTACTGCCTGAGTACGTCGTAGTCGCTGATAAAAATGACATCGATTTCGCTGACTTTACTGGCTCATTGCAAAAAGCCACTGCTACGATTAAATCAGTTGACGCGATTGGTGACAATGACATGATATTAGACATCGCACCAGAAAGCGCAAAGCAGCTTGCCGATGCTATTATCAATGCAAAAACCATCTTGTGGAATGGTCCAGTGGGTGTATTTGAAGTCGATGCTTTCGGGCAAGGTACACAGATCTTAGCTACTGCTGTAAGAGACAGTGATGGTTTCTCTATCGCAGGCGGCGGTGATACGTTAGCGGCTATTGATAAATATCAAGTTGCTAACGGTGTGAGCTATATGTCAACGGGCGGCGGCGCATTCTTGGAGTTTGTCGAAGGTAAAGTGCTTCCGGCAGTTGCTGCATTACAAATAGATGCCTAACTAATTAACGATACTCTGTAGCTTAGTAACATTAGACGTACAACTAACTTTGAATAACTAAGGTAGTCTGTAAAAATAATATTTTGGCCATTAATTTGCTTGATCTTATTGACTCAAGTAAAGGCAATAGTCATCGATTATTATTAAGCAGACATTATTTATTTATATACTGAAAATTATTATTGCATGTCTAATTCGCACTCTATAAAATAGCGCGACCATGTATTTTGACATGCATTATTTACGAGAGGTTTATTATGTTAAAACGTCATTTATTACTTGCTAGCGTACTTGCTGGTACTTTTGCAATCACTGCATGTAGCCAGCAAACAGAAGAAAACACTGAAGCTGCTGTTGAATCTGCTGGCGATGATGCCGCTGCAAACGCTGATGCTGCTGCCGCTGAAACAGACGCCGCTGCTGCTGACGCTGAAGCTGCTGCTCAAGACGCTGGTACAGAAATTGCCGAAGGTGCTGACACTGCCGGTGCTGCTGCGACAGACGCTTTAGAAAACACTGGTGATGCTATTGCTGAAAGCACTAACACAGCAGTCGAAAACACTGCTGAAGCTGTTGCTGATGGCGCTAACGCTGTCGCTGATGGCGCAAATGATGTTGCAGTTGATGCAGAGCAACAGTACTAAGCTACATGGTAACTAAGCACTATAATGGCTGAGTTGTTGAGATGCTATCGACTGATAGATAATCATTGGTAAACAATCTTTAAAAACAGTCATTGCTTTATAAGCCTCAGAATACTAGAAAAGCCTTGGTGATTGCCAAGGCTTTTTGCGTTGTATGTCATGGTGGTATTTTAGAAAGTGTCAGTTTATAAAAATCACACTGATATCAAGAAACGGTATAGACTGACAAATAGTCGGTCAACCGCTACGAAGACAGAACAATTTTTGCTATAATCACCGCGTGGTAATCCTATCCAACATCATTCAGACTTTTACGAACCTATATACGGTCAGTATGGTCGAATATACAGTGAAATGATTGCTATCAAGCTGTTTTTAAAATACTATTCAAAATCTAATCAGAGAGCGTCTTATGGCCCTAATATCCTTACGTCAACTTCTAGATCATGCCGCTGAACACAGCTATGGTGTTCCTGCCTTTAACGTCAATAACTTAGAGCAAATGCGTGCAATCATGATGGCTGCGGATGCTTGTGATTCACCTGTCATTGTCCAAGCCAGTGCAGGCGCACGTAACTATGCAGGGTCAGCATTTTTGCGTCATTTGATTATCGCTGCGATCGAAGAATGGCCACATATTCCAGTAGTGATGCATCAAGATCATGGTATGTCGCCAGCTATCTGCCAACGCTCAATTCAATTAGGTTTTTCATCAGTGATGATGGATGGCTCACTTGGCGAAGACGGCAAAACGCCAATGGATTATGACTATAATGCAAGCGTCACACGTGAAGTTGTGAAGATGGCTCACGCTTGTGGTGTTTCTGTCGAAGGCGAAATCGGTTGTTTAGGTAGTCTTGAAACCGGTATGGCTGGCGAAGAAGATGGCTCTGGCGCAGAAGGTGTATTGGATCATGAGCAGCTATTGACTAGCGCTGATGAAGCTGAGCAGTTTGTGAAAGATACCAACGTCGATGCGTTAGCGATTGCTATTGGTACCAGCCATGGCGCCTACAAGTTTACACGTCCACCGACAGGCGATATTTTGTCGATTGAGCGTGTAAAAGAGATTCATGCTCGTATTCCTAATACTCACCTTGTTATGCATGGTTCTTCATCAGTGCCACAAGAATGGTTAAAAGTGATTAATGAAAATGGCGGTGATATCGGCGAAACTTATGGTGTACCAGTTGAGCAAATCGTTGAAGCGATCAAGCATGGCGTACGTAAAGTAAACATCGATACGGATTTACGTCTGGCATCAACTGGTGCTATCCGCGAATTTCTTGCAAAAAATCCAAGTGAATTTGATCCACGTAAATATTTTAAAGCGTCTATGGTAGCGATGTCAGATATCTGTACCAATCGTTTTGAAGCATTTGGCTCTGCAGGTCAAGCACATAAAATTCGCCCAACCAGTCTTGAAGGTATGGTGAATTTTTACCAATAAGATTGTGTTATAGAGCGTAGTTGTTAATCATAAAATAGCAGCTGATTTTATAATATTTCATAAAAGAGGTCGTACGTAATGATTGGATTGATTTCCGGACAGGTGCAGTACTTGATGGCGCCGACGGCTTGTATCATGACGACCTCTGGTGTGGGTTACGATATTGAACTGCCATTGCCTTCGTTTTGTCAATTACAACTCAATGAGCAAGCAAGCATCTGGACACATTTTCATGTACGCGAAGATGCCCAATTGCTCTACGGTTTTATTGACCGAAAAGAGCGTGATGTCTTTCGCCAATTAATCAAAATTAACGGCGTCGGGGCAAAAATGGCCCTAGCGATGCTGTCTGCAATGTCAGCGGCTGAGCTAAAAATGCACGTTGAACAAGAATCAGAGACGGCGTTGACTCGTATTCCGGGCATCGGTAAAAAGACCGCTCAACGTTTGCTTATCGAGCTAAAAGATAAGCTGAAAAATATCGATGTTGATAATGGTTTATTTGAATTAACACCTCAAGAAACGACGGTCTCTCAAGAAGGCAGTATCGTTGCTGAAGTAGAAGGTGCATTGATTAGCCTAGGCTACAAAGAAAAAGAAGCTCAGCTAGCGATTAAAGCAGCCAAGAGTAAAGGTGATACCTTCGCTGATACTCAAGGCTTGTTAAAAGCGACTTTGCAGCAACTGTCTGGCTTTTAGTTTAGTTAGTTATTTTTCCATACTCTTCATCTTTTGTATCAAACCAATAAGCGACATTAATTGTCGCTTATTTTTGTTTCAGTACTCGCTAAAGAATGTTTTACATGACTTATGCATATTGTTTGGTTATGCTATTTATTAACTAATTTTTAATATAATGACAAATTCTATGATGCAAGATCGCTTAATTAATCCGCTAGAAGGGGCAAGTGACGCTCCTGATGCCAATATTCGACCAGCGTTACTGGCTGAGTATATTGGTCAACCAGTGGTACGTGAGCAAATGGAAGTATTTATCGGTGCGGCTCGTGGCCGTGCTGAAGCATTGGACCACACCCTTATATTTGGCCCGCCAGGTTTGGGCAAGACGACCCTTGCCAATATTATTGCTCGTGAGATGGGTGGTAATTTGCGCTCTACTTCAGGGCCTGTGCTTGAGCGCCCAGGGGATTTGGCGGCCATGTTGACCAACTTAGAAGAAGGTGACGTGCTTTTTATCGATGAGATTCATCGTTTGAGCTCAGTCATCGAAGAGATACTTTATCCTGCGATGGAAGATTTCCAGTTGGATATCATGATTGGTGAAGGGCCTGCTGCGCGTTCTATCAAGCTTGATTTGCCGCCGTTTACTTTGGTAGCTGCAACGACTAGAGCAGGACTGCTCACCTCACCACTGCGTGACCGTTTTGGTATTGTACAGCGCCTCGAGTTTTATAATATTGCTGACCTAACGACGATTGTCAGTCGAGCAGCACGTCTGATGCGTGTACCAATGAGCGAAGATGGGGCAGTAGAGATTGCGCGCCGTGCACGTGGTACACCGCGGATTGCTAACCGTCTGCTACGCCGTGTACGTGACTATGCGGAAGTAAAAGGTGATGGCAGTATTAATGGTGCAATTGCGGGTAGCGCGTTAGATATGTTGGCAGTAGATAGACGTGGACTTGATCATTTAGACAGACGTTATATTGAGATACTACATGAGCGCTTTGATGGCGGGCCTGCTGGTGTGGAAGCGGTAGCAGCGGCCATGGCTGAAGATCGCGGTACGCTCGAGGATGTGATTGAACCGTATTTGATTCAACAGGGCTATGTATTGCGTACCGCTCGTGGTCGTGTCTTGACTCAGATGGCAATTGATCAAATGTTGTAGTAATCGGTATTCACCAATCATCATAAAAAATGCGACTGTTTTCAATTGGAAACAGTCGCATTTTTTTGTGTGAGTTTAGAGTTATGAGGCTTTTTCTGAACTAAGTAAATAACAGATAAAGCTGGTATCTAAGCCAAAATTCGCCAAACAACTACTAAAACAGCCAATATATAAAATATAGGTGAGAGCCAGCCAATAACTTGCGTAGCGATAGCAATAAAAATAGCAAACCCTGCAAGCGCTAACCAATCGCGGCGACGGTCATTTAACATGTCAGCACGAATCTGCTGGATTTCACGCAGTTGACTGTCTTGACGAGATCCCTGTGAAGCAAGGCTTTGTAACCCTTGGTCTAGTAGCTTAGGGATGTCAGTGGTAGACAGGAGCATTTCAGGTAATTGTTGGCGCAGTTGTTGTAGATTGCGCATAGGATCTAATTGCTCTTTAATCCAACTGCTTAGAATTGGCTTGGCAAGTGACCAAATATCCAAATCGGGGTATAAGTCACGACCGAGTCCTTCTACATGGACCAAAGTTTTAAGCAAAAGCATCAGCTGCGGCGGGATACTCATATGATGTCTACGGGCAATGTCTAGAATTTGCATCAGCACACCTGCAAAGTCGATATCATCGATCGATTTTTGTAGCATAGGGCCGACGGTACGTTTCATATCACGCATGAGAGCGTGCTTATCGGCATTTGGTGGTATCCAACCTGCACGACTGACGATATCAACGACAGCAATAAAGTTGTTGTTCATTACAGCAAGTAGCATTCGCGCCACGATGAGTTGATCGTCTTTCGATAGGGTGCCCATAATGGCACAATCAAGCCCTATATAGCGTGGCTCATGACCCAAATCAACCGCTGCCATACCTTCATGTAATGTTTGCACAGGCGGTGTCTCAACAAACACATTACCTGGGTGCATATCGGCATGAAAGAAGTTATCACGGAACACTTGGGTGAAAAATATCGTTAAGCCTTTTTCGGCAAGTGCCGCACGGTCATAGCCCAACTGATCAAAGATTTCGACCTGTGAGATAGGCACACCTTGGATACGCTCCATAACCATCACGTTTTTGGCCGCGTCATAGACTTCAGGGACATACATTAATGCTGAACCCAAGAAGTTATTGCGCATTTGGGTGGTGTTGTCAGCCTCAAGCGTTAAGTCTAGCTCGTTGAGCATAACTTGCCGATAGTCCTCGACTATATCGATAATATGAATCGCACGCGCGGCTTCAATGCGTGCAGATGCCCAACTTGCCAATTCACGTAATAGCTCGAAATCAGAAACAATCACAGTGCGAATATCAGGACGTACCACTTTTACGACGACTTCACGTCCATCATGTAGTGCCGCCGTGTGCACTTGGGCGATAGAAGCGGCCGCTAACGGTTTGACATCGAATCTGGCAAATAACGTTCCAATAGGTTGACCGAGACCCTGCTTAGGATGCTGAATTTGAGCAATCGCAACCTCAGCGTCAAAGGGTTTAACTTTGTCCTGCAGCTGAACCAATTGAGCAATAATCTCAGGTGGTACCAAGTCGCGACGTGTTGAGAGCAGCTGGCCTAATTTTAAAAACAGCGTACCCATATCTTCAAGCGCATACTTGATTCCGTTAGGCTGGTGTTTTTTGCCCCATGCTGCTGGATGCATACGAATCAAGCGCGCCAAAGGTTGCAGCTGCGGTGCTTCTTCGATAGAAAAATGGGTATCAAGGCGATACATTGCGGCGATACGCCAAAGCTCAAGTAGACGAGCGCGGTGCGATAATAGCATGAGGTTAGGTACTCTGAACAAAAATGATAATAGGATTGGCGCTGTACTTAATGATAGACAATGCTATTGGCAATAGCGCTTAGCTCTCATTAAGTTGATAAACTACTGATGAAACGAGTTGTTAAGAAACTGCGCTTGCTCTTCTTTGATAGCAGTAAGCTTGGCTTCTTCACGCTCTACATCAGCACGTAATTTTAGCAGCTGCTGTTTAAGCTCATTGACCTCAGCGACCTCGATAGGATCAGGTGTGCTATTGCCCGCCACTTCATTGGCCCAATCACTGACATCATCAAAAGCACGTTTGGCACTATGACGCCAACTGCCTTTAAGCTGAGAGATAAGAAGGTGTAACTGGCTAGCCATTGGTTTACCAATAAAGGGTTCAAGCTGTCCAGCTAGGTCAGGATCAAACCCTGCAACCAGTTGTTTGAGCTGCATCAGCACTTTGTAATCGCCAGCGATTGGCAAGTTGCCTTCCGCACCGCGCATCAGATTGAGCAGTTGAGCAGCATTGTCCACGGTGATGGTACAGTCTGGACGACTGTGACCAAAACGTGCGCGCTCCATGCTGGCTTTTTGGCGCTCATTTATCTGGCCACTTGGCTCAAATACGCTCTCTGTTGTGACCGGCTCGAAGCGTAAACGCTCATGAGTGAACAGGATGTCTAAATTAATCTCAGGCAGTCCCATATTAAGACGTAACACCTTACCTGCAAGCGGCGCTAAACCGGCTTTAGTAATCTCATCACTAGCAATGGCAATGTTAATTAGCTTTTCGGCTCCAGCTAATAGAAGGACAGTCAGCATAAGGCTCTCGCATCGTTGAGTGAGCGCCTTTGCATGAGCTGCATCAGCGCATCGTGTGTTCGTGTTAGGTTCAATAGGGTCTATTAAACGTAATGATCCTACCAATCGTACTTGAGTGTTACGCTTTAAAGCCGCGATGGACAGCCACGATACCAGCAGTCAAGTTATGATAATCACAGTTCTCAAACCCAGCTTCTTGCATCATCTGCTTGAGTGTCTGCTGATCAGGATGCATACGAATTGACTCAGCTAAGTATTGATAACTTTCAGAATCGTTAGCAATCAGCTTGCCCATCACAGGTAGTGCAGTAAACGAGTATAAATCATAGGCTTTAGATAGGGGTTCAAATACTGGCTTTGAGAATTCTAAAATTAATAGACGACCACCTGGCTTCAGGACGCGATACATAGATTTTAGCGCAGCATCTTTGTCAGTAACATTACGCAGACCAAAACTAATGGTCACTAAATCAAAGCTTTCGTCATCAAATGGTGCCAATGTCTCAGCGTTTGCTAATACAAAGTCAACGTTGTTACAGCCAGCATTGATTAGGCGCTCACGACCCACTTCTAGCATCGCAGCATTGATATCAGATAGTACGACATGGCCATTTCTACCAACTTCACGGCTAAATACTTTGGCCAAATCGCCCGTACCACCCGCGATATCAAGAACATGCTGACCAGCGCGCACGCCCGATAGACTAATCGCATAGCGTTTCCACAGACGATGAATACCAAATGACATTAAGTCGTTCATGATGTCATATTTTTTGGCAACAGAAGTGAATACGTCAGCCACACGTGCTTGTTTTTCTGCTTTATTGACGGTCTTATAGCCAAAATGCGTCTGCTCATTACCGTCTGTGTCAGGCGTGTGCGGATTATTAATATCATCACGCTGATTGAATAGCGTTTGTTTTATGGTTTGCTCTGAAGTATTTGTGCGAGTCGTTTTGTCATTGTTTGGCATAGTAGTTTGTTGACCTTGCGGCGTCCCAGTTGGTAGATCTTGAACTTTAGTAAAATCATTATTGTTGTCATCTTTATTAGATGCAGCTGTTTGCGCACGTAATATTTGCGCGCTGACCTGCTGATTATGAGCAATACTGTCTTTTACCAGTTTGTCTTGCAAATGACTATGAGTCGTTGTGGCTTGATTAGAAGGAGCGCTGCTATCTTTTGAATTATCAGTCATCATATTGTCCTAGAGTTTATTCTTATGATTGTCTTTATCGGAGGAAGTCGTTAAATACTAAGCGTCAATTGGCTATTTAGTACATTGAGCTTATGATACACCAAACGCTATCGGCTTACTGCCATTATCCGTATTATGAACCTGATCGATAATGGACAGTTCACGCTCGCAGAACGGCTCGATAAAATCGCTGACGCTGCTCAAAGGTTTCATGGCCTTAAAGCCTGTATCAATAAAATCATAAAGCGGCTGGTAACCATGACGATAGGCTGTGCTTTTTGCTAGTGCAAAGGCTTTTTTGAGCATAAACGAATTTAGATGTTTGTCCGTGCGATAACAGACGTCTTTTAAATTAGCAATCTGCACTCGGCGCTCGCTTTCCTCATCGACAGTACGATAGGCGGCTAGCATGTTCTCTTCGTTTACTGGTAAATCCTGAGCGAGTAGCCACTGAGCTAAATGAAGATCTAGCTCAATAGCAAAAATCGCCGCTTGGATGCCCATGCTACCAGCCTCTAGAGCTGACTCTTTGGCAAGACGCTCTAGCTTTTTCGCTTTTGGCAGGATACGTGCTAACTGCTCTGCTAATAACTTAAACTCTTCGCCGCCATATAGTTGGGTGAGAAAGTAATCAGCCATCAGCTGGTTTTTAGGTTGTTCAAATAGCTCGCGATGCGTCTGCTTGAGACGTGCTTGTTGCCATGATTGTACTTCTTTGAGCTTAACATTTAATTCATCATCTTGGTGATGAGGCATCGCCCAAAAACGTGTCAAATGCTGTTGTAAATCAGCTAAAGCGGTCATGGCAGTGAATCCTGTAGAAGTAAATAAGGTAATCAAATTTAAATATGGTTGTTTTAAGTATCGTGATGCAGGGTTATAAGGTTTTCAACAACTGTTCTATCCTATACTCAAAATTGTGTTCACCTTAAAAGAAAATAATTAAGAATACAAATACCAATCTGTTACACAGCAATATTATTTACTCGATTGGCGCAGTGCTATGATTAAATGAGATAAAAATGAGCGATGAGATCGAAATATTAAGAGTTATCTTATCGAGAGCTGTCTCATCAATCACTCAACGGTAAAGCAGCCCAATAACGATAATAGCGAATGTAATCATGTCTAAAAAAAATGATACTACTGAACCAAAAGCACCACAAGCGGTAAGTACACAATTTAGTGAGCAAGTTGTGGAGCAGCGTCTAAAGCCCAATCCTTTGAGTCAATTTTCACTGGATGAAGATTCGCTTAGATTGGCATTGGTGACGGCTCAGTATGCTTTAAAAGCCACTCGCCAGCAAACGCCGCCGACCCTCAATAAGCCAACAGGTCTGTTAGTGCTAGTTAATGGAATGGAGCAAGCGGGGAAAGGTACCGCCGTTAAGCAGTTACGGCAATGGGTAGATCCAAGGCTGCTCAAAGTTGAGGCAACCATTGGTCATTCGCCATTGAGCTATCAACCCATTTGGCAAGCGCATACTAGCGCTATGCCGCGCCATGGTGATGTCATGGTGTATTTTGGCAATTGGTATGCTGATCTGCTTTATAATGTCATGCGTATCGCAACCGACGACAGCGAGAAATCGGAAACGCTATCAAATAATAAAGGTCAAAAAGGTAAAGAGTCGCTTCCTATCGCTCAGTGGCAAGACTATCTACAGCAGCAGTTAGACACGTTAAAAGCATTTGAAAACGATCTTATTGCCAATCAAACCAAGTTATTAAAATGCTGGTTTCATGTTGATATCGAAACGTTGTACAGTCGCTTAAAGGATGATGAAGCAGATCCGCAGTTTTTGTATCAAATTGACTGGAACAACAAGCAAGTCATTGAGAAGTTTAATGAGGTGGCTGCGACCTTGCTGCGTCAACAGGATGATTGGGTCATTATTGATGGTGATGATAAGTTAGAGGCCGCTGATGAGTTCTGTCATGTGGTATTACATGCTATGCAGACCGCGCTGGTGAGTAGTCAGACAGATAGTAATGATAATAACAATGACAATGACAACGAAACATCAGAAAATTATCCTCAGTCCGAAAAACTGGAGGTTAACTCAGATACCGAACAAAAACAGTTTGAGCCTGTGTCGATACCTAAGCAGCTGACGTCTATTGAAGATAAAAAAATCAGTAAGTCCAACTATCGTGAGGCATTGGCGGAGAAACAAGCACGGCTCGCTGAATTGCTACGTGCACGTCAAGGTCGGCATGTTGTGTTTGCCTTTGAAGGAATGGACGCTGCGGGCAAGGGCGGTGCAATCAAAAGATTGGTTGCACCGCTAGATCCCCGCGAGTATCAAATTTATAATATTGGCGCACCGATGTTATATGAGACCCAGCATCCTTACTTGTGGCGATTCTGGACGCGATTGCCTGACGAGCAAACCAATCGTATTAGCCGTATCGCCATTTTTGATCGTACTTGGTATGGGCGCGTGTTGGTTGAGCGTATCGAAGGGTTTGCGTCTACTGATGAGTGGCAGCGCGCGTATGATGAAATCAATCGTTTCGAGGCAGACTTGGCAGCAGCAGGAACGTTGGTTATTAAATATTGGCTAGCTATTGATAAAAAAGAGCAGCTTAAACGATTTGAAGATCGTCAAGCCACACCGCACAAGCAATTTAAACTGACGGATGATGACTGGCGTAACCGTGATAAATGGTCAGACTATGTGCAGTCTGCAGCAGATATGCTGGCACGCACGGATACAATGACAGCGCCATGGTGTGTTATTGCAACCAATGAAAAGCGTCAGGCACGTTTAGATGTGTTAGATCATGCTATTGAGCAATTATCCGCAATCACCAAAAGCTAATAGTTGTTAAAAATGACTGACGTTTAAAGGTTCTCCTAGGTTTATATAACTGTATTTTCCAAGTATGTTCTAAATAGGATGGTTCGAAACATACTCGAATCATCCTGTCTTTTACAAAATGTAGCCTTGCCCGTATATGCGCACAGTTACAAATCTCGTAATATCATCATGCATTATGTGCTCATATTTAATATAATAGAGCGCACAACAGCTTCTGCTAATCAATAATTTTAATTTAGCAAACAACGTGTTTTGGTTATTTGGTATAGATAACTTAATAATTACGACAAAAATTGTTACAATAGCTGTTGGTAGTACTTTAAGTATCGCTATGAAATATATAAGCCGCAAGATGCTGTAATCAGACGATTTGGCAATATCACTTGCGGCTTTGTGACATGTTGAGAGTTGTATTATTTACTTTCGCTCTAGTCGGTTTAAGACCTTCTAACCGTATGTTGTATATTTTCTATTGCTACTTCACTAGATGCTGCAATAAGCACTGTGAGTAGCAGCGCAATATTATCAACCTCATATAATTTTAATCAGCTTACGCAGGACGTACTAACGTATGGGTATTAGCAGCAGTTCTACAGAGTCAGTAAAGCCAGTTGGCTCTATGAGAATAAATCTATTTTTTGCCATTTTACTGATTGCGATGACTTCCTACTTTTTGTGGTGGGGTCTAGATTACACCATGCGTCAGCAAACGACGCTATTCATCGTGGCAACTGCTTTTGGTGTCTTTATGGCATTCAATATCGGTGGTAACGATGTCGCCAACTCCTTTGGTACATCGGTGGGTGCAGGGACGTTGACTATCCCGCAAGCATTGGGTATTGCTGCGATATTTGAAGTATCGGGAGCAGTCCTTGCAGGCGGGGAGGTTACTGATACGATTCGAAGCGGCATCGTCGATCTAGATGGTTTATCAGTGACGCCCAATCAGTTTATTTATGTCATGCTCTCCGCATTGGTTGCAGCAGCATTTTGGTTGTTATTTGCGACCAAAAGAGGGCTACCTGTTTCGACCACTCACTCCATTATTGGCGGTGTAATCGGTAGCTCCATTGTGTTAGGTATCACGTTAGGTGGTACAGATATGGCGCTATCAACGGTAGATTGGGGAACGGTTGGAACTATCGCTATTTCTTGGGTGTTGTCACCGCTATTAGGTGGTGTGTTGTCTTATCTTTTATATGGGCAAATCAAGAAAAACATCATTGAATATAATGATAGAACCGAAGCCCATATTGCAACGCTAAAAAGCAATAAAAAAGTCTTAAAGCAAAACCATAAAGAGTTTTTGGATGGTTTGACAGAGTCTGAGCAATTGGCCTATACGTCAGCGATGCTGCGCGATCAGGAAATTTATAAAGATGATGATTGTGTCGTTGAAGACTTAGAAACTGATTACTACAAAAAGCTTTATGGTATTGAGAATGAGCGTAGTGGCCTTGATACTCTAAAAGCACTTAAGCAATGGGTACCTATCATTGCTGCCGCAGGTGGTGCGGTGATGACTTCTCTGGTCGTCTTTAAAGGTCTGAAAAATGTTAATAGCGGACTGACCACACTACAGGGCTTCTTGATTATGGGTATGATAGCGGCGCTAGTATGGCTAGCGACTTATATCTATACCAAGAGTATTCGCGGTAAGCATAAAGAAGATTTGACAAAAGCGACGTTCATTATGTTTAGCTGGATGCAAGTCTTTACCGCGTCAGCGTTTGCCTTTAGTCATGGTTCAAACGATATTGCCAATGCCGTTGGCCCTTTTGCCGCCATTATGGATGTGATTCGTACTAATAGTATCGCTACTGAAGCTGCTGTGCCACCTGCTGTCATGCTGACTTTTGGTGTGGCATTAATCGTTGGTCTTTGGTTCATTGGTAAAGAAGTGATTCAAACCGTTGGTACCAATCTCGCGAAAATGCATCCAGCTTCAGGCTTCTCAGCTGAGCTGGCGGCAGCGGCGGTTGTGATGGGCGCATCGACGATGGGTCTGCCTGTATCGAGTACTCACACGCTGGTAGGCGCGGTACTGGGTATCGGTATCGTCAACAGAGATACTAACTGGAAGCTTATGAAACCAATTGGTTTGGCTTGGATTGTGACGTTGCCTGCAGCGGCTACTATGTCTGCCATTAGTTATCTCGTATTGAGCAACATTTTTTAATGCGCTGTTTTTATCAGTGAATTATCATAATTGAGTTTGGATAACTAGGTTCAACGCAATAAAAAACGCTTATCAGCATCATGCCGATAAGCGTTTTTTTAATGATGTAAGACGATTTACTCAGTACCAAATTGCTTACGTTTCTTCGCAAAAAATCTGTCCAACCTATCCATCGCATTTTCTAGGTCAAGTAAGTTAGGTAAGAACACCAGACGGAAATGATCTGGTCTATCCCAGTTAAACCCAGTACCTTGAACCATCAATACGTTTTCTTCAACGAGCAAGTCCATCATAAAGTCCATATCATCGGTGATAGGGTAAACCTCTGGATCCATTTTTGGAAAACAGTAAAACGCGCCTTGAGGCATGGTACAAGAAATACCTTTGATAGCATTTAGACGTGAGACTGCCATTTCACGTTGTTTATATAGACGACCCTTTTCAGAGGTCAGGTCTTGCATGCTCTGATGCCCACCCATCGCTGTTTGAATGGCGTACTGTCCTTGTACGTTAGAGCAAAGGCGCATAGATGCGAGCATATCTAAGCCTTCAATAAAGTCAGTTGCATGCTGCTTGCGACCAGATACCATCATCCAACCTGAGCGAAACCCTGCAATACGATGCGACTTTGACAAGCCATTGTAAGAGAGCACCAGCACGTCGTCAGTTAGGGTGCTCATTGGGGTATGTACATTATCATCATAAAGAATGCGATCATAAATCTCATCGGCCATGATGATCAAATCATGCTCTTTAGCGACTTCGATGATCTGCTTTAACAACTCATCACTATAAAGTGAACCTGTCGGGTTATTTGGGTTAATAACCACGATGCCTTTCGTTTTGCTCGTGATTTTAGACTTGATGTCTTCAATATCAGGGTGCCAGTTATCTTCCTCATTGCAGCGATAGTGCACAGCAGTACCACCAGCGAGGTTGGCTGCTGCCGTCCAAAGCGGGTAGTCTGGCATCGGAATTAGGACTTCATCACCATCATTCATCAACGCCTGCATGGTCATGACAATAAGCTCAGAAACGCCATTGCCCAAATACACATCACGTACGTCAACGGCCGACAGCAATCCCTTTGATTGATAATATTGCAAAATGGCTTTACGTGCTGAGAAAATCCCCTGCGAGTCTGAATAGCCAGTCGCCTCAGATAAGTTCATAGCGACATCACGTAAGATCTCATGAGGCGCTTCTAAACCAAACGGCGCTGGATTGCCCACGTTGAGCTTCAATATACGTTTGCCTTCTGCTTCCATCTTATTGGCAGTTTGTAAGAGAGGACCACGAATGTCATAGCAAACGTTTTGTAATTTATCAGATTTTTTTATAGTGTTCATAGCATGACCATTTTTTGAATTGGTTGTCGAGTTGGTTTTTGAACCTTTATCAGCAGTAGAGGTTGGCGTCGGTTGGGCATCAGTTGTCTTAATATCTGGATGGGTGTGCGAAGTTGTGCCTAACTCTTGATGTTCACTGCGCTCTACAGATGATGTTGACTCGTCCGTATCAATAGCCTCATTGTTGAGGTCGCCACGCAGCAGATAGCCTTCACTACAGTCCAAAATACGTGCGAGCGTAGGCAGCTTGGATGAGACAATACCGTTGGTACCGCGCTCCCAGTTTGAGATAGCACCACGGCTCACTTTTGCACCAGCGGCTGTCATGGCTTGTGCTAGCTGCTCAGCAGTAAATCCTTTGTCACGGCGCAACCGTACCAGTCGTTCCGCTTGCGTACTTTTGCTATTGTCGTTAGACATTGTTATTTGAGCCTTTTTTAATCAATAACTATTCAATGTAGAGATATATTAAACATTTTACTTAAACACTAATGCAAGATATTATTGCATTGATAGTTAATTTGCAAATGATTTTATAATCAGCTCTATTAGTGTTTGCAAGTATATCTTGCAATTAACATTTAGCTTATATTTATATGGCTCTAAATCTCTTATATAGAGCATAAAATGTATCGGTATCAAAATTACATCTTTACCCATCATTATCTAAAATTAATTTGTTATATTTAACTCAGTTAATTTTGTCAATCATGCTGTCTATCTCACAATATAGAGAGTACTTTTCTTATATATGCCTTGAATAGTGCGTCGATAACCAACAGATAGTGCACGTCGTTTTTATAATCATAGGGCGATAAAACAGTTACCGAGATTAGATAATAAATACTCGAATAAGGATAAATTATGCAAGACAATCAACTAAGCAAAGAAGAAATTAGCCAGTTGACTGAAGCTGACTGGAAAGAGCGCTTAACCGCTGATGAATATCATATAATGCGTGAGAAAGGGACAGAGCGTCCATTCACGGGCGTCTACAATGATGCAACGGATGATGGTGTCTACCGCTGTAAAGGCTGCGGTGCAAGCTTGTTTGATTCAAGCAGCAAGTTCGATGCGAGCTGTGGCTGGCCAAGCTTTGATCAAGGCGTCGACAACAGCGCGATTGAAGAGCATGAAGACAACTCTCTAGGTATGACTCGCACAGAAGTCACCTGTAGCAACTGCGGCGCACATTTGGGTCATGTATTCCCTGATGGGCCAAAAGAGACCACTGGCATGCGCTATTGCATCAACTCAGTATCTATCGATTTAGACAAGTCTGAGAAGTAAGTAGTCTAAGTAGTATTAGAAACGTGAAAAGGAAGTACAGGGTGCTTCCTTTTCGATAGTTTTATTATGTGTATGATAAAAAAAGAAATACTGTATAAGTACCCAAAACAATAAAAACCTCAATTTAAGGATAAATGATGAGCACAATTTATGATTTTACGGCTGAGCGCATGGATGGTAGCTCGCAAGCATTTTCAGATTACCAAGATAAAGTATTATTAATCGTCAATACCGCAAGCAAATGTGGATTTACGCCGCAGTTCGAAGGCTTAGAGTCGCTATATCAACAGTATAAAGATCAAGGACTGGTGGTTGTCGGTTTTCCTTGTAATCAATTTGGTAGCCAAGACCCAGGTAGCAACGATGAGATTGGTGCGTTTTGCCAAAAGAACTATGGTGTTAGCTTTCCGATGATGGCAAAGACTGATGTCAATGGCGCAAATGCTCATCCTATCTATGAGTGGCTCAAAGAACAAAAAGGTGGCGTGCTAACAGATGGTATCAAGTGGAATTTCACCAAGTTTCTAGTCGATAGTAAAGGCCAAGTTATTGACCGCTACGCACCAACGACCAAGCCAGAAGCCATCAAAAACGACATAGAGCAAGCATTAGCCAATAAGTAAGCATTAAACTTAAAAAATATTGGTTTTGTATGAAAATATAAAATCAATAAAAACAAATGCTTGCTAGATATTCTAATAAAAATCGAAAAAATATCTAAAAAAGTGGTAAATACTGTTTGACACCCAACCGTAAATCTATATAATACACACCCACAGCAACGGAGCTTAGTGACAAACTTAAGAGCTCAGTTGATGTTGAATAAATTGCATAGCAATTGTTCGAAGGGTGATTAGCTCAGTTGGTAGAGCGTCTGCCTTACACGCAGAATGTCGGCGGTTCGAATCCGTCATCACCCACCACTTCTTAGCAAGTGGCTAAACAAGCTAAGAGACCTAAGCAGCGGTAGTTCAGTTGGTTAGAATACCGGCCTGTCACGCCGGGGGTCGCGGGTTCGAGTCCCGTCCGCTGCGCCATATTTAAAACGAATTTAAACTTTCGAGTTTAAGCAAGTTTCGCCTCAAGCATTAGATTGTTTGAGGTTTTTTTGTGTCTGTTTTTTATGTATCTATGTTTTATGAGTGATAAGTCAGATAAGTAAGTAAAGTAAGAGTTAGAGTCTAGTACTATGACTTATATTTACTTAAGTCGTATCACTTAAAGGTCAGCTAAAAAGAAAGCCCTTCTTTTATGTCAGTCTTATACTGAGTAAAAGAAGGGTCGTTGTATTTATCTCAGATATATCATTTTAAAGTAGCCTTGCTTAAAACTCATGAGCTAGAATTTGTGATGCATTTTAGACAGTTGTAGATTTTAGCTACAAATAAAAGGTTAGTCATGCATTGCTTGCCATGCACCCATTGACCCTAGATAGATATCAATGTGCTCAAAACCTCGACTAGCAAGCCATCCTGCTGCTATTGTTGCCCGAGCACCACTAGCACACATCAAGGTATAGTGGTGACTCCTGTCAAGCTCATGCCAACGTTCATTCAGGTGACCAGCATAGATATGCTGTGAGCCTTCTATCGCATTGGTATTCCTCTCATCGATATCGCGTACATCGAGCAATGTCCAGTTCTGAGCATTATTAAGACGACTCTCTACCTCGGTTGTATCGACCATAGGGGTTTGCTGCATCTGTTCCCCTTTGGCAGCGGCAGGGACGACACCTACATAGCCACCGACAATATTATCAAAAGCAATACGTACCAGATGCTCCATCGCAGTCGCAAGTTGCTCTTCATTAGAGGCAATCAGGGCCAAGCTTTGTCCTTCCTCGATAAACCATCCAGCAAACGCAGGTAGCATGTTGACAGGTAAGCTCATAGAACCGGGCAGGTGTCCTGACGCATATGCCATGGGTTCACGAATATCGATGAGATGATCAGCATCGCAGTCATGCAATTGCTTGAGCGAAAGGTTACGCGGACGCATAACGACTGGAGGCGCTTCACCACCTTCCATATTAAGGCGCTCCATCAATCTGAAGTAGGGCGGCTGATAATGGTTTTCGCTAGTCTTGAAATCAATGAATGTCTCACGATTGGTAATCTGTAAGCGTGGATTGTTCATTCTTTCATGACCGACGGTAGAAAACTCACGTTCCGCCATACCTGAACCACAGACTGAGCCTGCACCATGAGCTGGATAAATAATCGCCTGATCACCGAGCGCTAGAATGTTTTGTAACGAATCATAAAGTAAACCTGCAACCTCTCTACGACGCTCAGGATAGAAGTCAGTACGACCGACATCACCTACAAAAAGCGCATCGCCAGTAAAGACTCCAACCGCCTTATCTGGGTACGCCGTGTCAAACAGAGCATAAGCAAGATGATCATCGGTATGACCAGGCGTTTCTAAGACATGGATTTCTAATTGGCCAATTGGAAAACAATCACCATTACGTGCGGTCTCAGCGTAGACAACAGGTTGTTCTGGATTGGGTCCATGTAAAACTGTTGCTCCCGTCATTGCGGCCAAGATAGGTGCGCCAGAAACTAAATCTTCATTACGATGTGTCTCAAAAATATGAGTAATCTCAAGTCCAGCTGCGCGCGCTTTTTCTACATATATCGCACAGTCACGACGTGGGTCAATTACCGCTGCTTGACCGCCAGAGCCTACCAAGTAGGATAGGTGCGAAAGTCCGGGTGTTTTGATTTTTTCTAATAGCATGGTCATTTCCTCATTGTTGTTTTAATCATAATAGCTATTTTAATCAGGTTTATTGACAGTACAGAGCGAGAGCTACCAGCCAAATCTAGTTTTACTGTTGCATAAGCTTGCATTCAATCTAGCATGAACTTCTAAGTGTCATCAATATACAATAACATATATTAAAATTGTTATTTACATAAGGCTAAACGTAGAGATTTTTAGGTTAAAAAGGTGAGGTGATCATTATTTCCACTATTTAGTTAATCGCTTTTACTCGTTGATATATATAGTTTAATTACACAGATATATCTCTTTTAGAAAGAAAATATCTATAAAACATTGAATTATTTTAATATGTCTGTATTATTGGACATATGGAAATAAATAATGCTATCGCAAGCTTTGCTGCGCTCTCTCAAGATACCCGTTTAAAGGCTTTTAAGCTGCTCGTCAGCCATGAGCCTGAAGGCTTACCTGCGGGCGAAATAGCCCGTCAGCTCTCTGTCCCTCATAACACAATGTCAGCCCATCTATCGGTGCTGGCGCGAGCAGGGTGGGTAGTCTCACAGCGTCATAGCCGACAGATTATCTACCGTGCTTCGCTATCACATATGGATAACGTCATTCAGTTCCTGTTGCAAGATTGCTGTGCAGGACATCCAGAATTGTGTGCGTCACTCATGGATAGTTTGAGTGGCTGCAGCGTAAATGAGTCTGTTGAGCAAGGTAACGATTAAACCAATTATCATTTCAATAAATAAAATAGGTGTAAAAACTATGAAGCCATTAATCTTTCATAATCCTAAATGCGGTACATCTCGTAACACGCTTGCCATTATTAAAGCGTCAGGTGAAGAGCCAGAAATAGTGGAATACCTAAAAAATACACCAACGCGCGATCGTCTAGTCGAGCTATTGGCACAAATGCAGATTTCGCCAAGAGAGCTATTAAGAAGTAAGGAAGCTATCAATGATGAGCTTGGTTTAGATAATCCTGAGTTGTCTGACGATCAAATTATCGATGCCATGATTGCTCACCCTATTTTAATTAATCGTCCTATCGTAGTGACGGATAAAGGCGCTGCTCTATGTCGTCCGTCAGAGCGAGTGTTTGAACTGCTAGCCAATCCAGTAAGTAGCTTTACAAAAGAAGACGGCGAGGTGGTTACTCATGACAAACACTGAGGTTGACCAAGCATTGGCAGTTGATCCTACTGCTTCGCCAGAATTTAGCTTAGACGATTTGCCCAACATTGATATAGATAATCTTCAGCCTATCGATATTGAGTCTTTAGTCGCACCAAATGACTCACGTCATCCGCCTAAAATATTAGTGTTGTACGGTTCTGTCCGTGCGCGCTCGTTTTCTAGATTGGCCGCTGAAGAGTCGAGCCGATTGCTACGTTGGTATGGTTGTGAAGTAAAAATGTTTGATCCATCAGGCTTGCCGTTGCCTGACGATGTAGACTCAGACCATCCCAAAGTGCAAGAATTGCGGGAGCTGGCGCAGTGGTCAGAAGGCATGCTGTGGGTGAGTCCAGAGCGTCACGGCAGTATTACCAGTATTATGAAAGCGCAAATCGACTGGATACCGCTGTCACTAGGTGGCGTGCGTCCAACTCAAGGTAAAACCTTAGCACTTATGCAAGTCAGCGGCGGTAGTCAGAGCTTCAATACAGTTAATCAAATGCGTATTCTCGGGCGCTGGATGCGGATGATCACTATCCCCAATCAATCTTCGATACCCAAAGCATTTTTGGAGTTCAACGACGACAATCGCATGGTTATGTCTCCGTTGTATCTGCGTCTTGTCGATGTCTGTGAGGAGCTAGTGAAGTTTACTTGGCTCACACGTGGACGTTCAGATTATCTCACTGATCGCTATTCAGAACGCGTTGAGAGTGCTGAAGAACTATCGAGCCGCGTCAATCAAAAATCGATCTAACTACTTAATCGATCTAACCTCCTAATCGATCTAACTCCCTATATTAAATCGGCTGAATAAAATCAGCTTGAGTAAGGTTGTACAATGCTTGCATTTGCTATTTTTGTGGTCACTTTAGTCTTAGTTATCTGGCAACCTAAAGGATTGGGTATCGGCTGGAGCGCCATGGGTGGTGCCTTAGTCGCGTTAGCGCTTGGCGTCGTGCAGTTATCAGATGTGGGTATCGTCTGGAATATTGTTTGGGATGCGACCTTTACTTTTGTGGCGCTGATTATCATCTCCCTTATCTTAGATAGGGCAGGGTTTTTTGGCTGGGCTGCATTACATGTGGCACGCCTTGGCAATGGGCAAGGGCGCTTGTTGTTTCCGATGATTGTCGTGCTCGGCGCCTTTATTTCTGCATTTTTTGCTAATGATGGTGCTGCGCTATTACTAACCCCGATTGTCATCGCTATCTTGCTACGTCTGAATTTTTCGCCACCATCAGCTCTGGCATTTATCATAGCGACTGGTTTTATCGCTGATACAGCAAGCCTGCCATTGGTTACCTCAAATTTAGTCAACATTGTCAGTGCCAATTATTTTGATATTGGCTTTGGTCGTTATGCCGCGGTGATGGTACCCGTCAACATCGTGTCTGTATTAGCGACGCTACTGGTATTGTGGATTGTCTATGCACGTCATATTCCAAAAACCTACTCGACTAGCGAGCTAAGCGCACCAGAGTCTGCTATTACCGATCCATTGGTATTCCGAGCTGCTTTTCCACTATTAGGTTTGCTACTGGTCGCTTACTTTGCAACAGAGCCGTTGGGGCTGCCTATCTCACTGGTTACAGGTATCGCTGCTGTTGCGCTAATGGCAATCGCTGGTCGCATATGGCAAGGCGGGCGTGGTGCGGTGGTCTCTGTGAGCGATGTAGTACGCAAGGCGCCTTGGCAAATCGTACTATTCTCAATCGGCATGTATTTGGTGGTATATGGTCTGGGCAATGCGGGGCTTACTGCCTATGGTGCGCAAGTACTTAACTGGTTGGGTCAACAAGGTGCAGTCATTGCTACCGTTGGAACTGGGTTCTTGTCTGCTATAGTCGCTTCTGTTATGAATAATATGCCAGCAACTTTAGTCGGCGCGCTTGCGATTGATCAAGCGCAGGTGCCTGCTGCAACGCGAGAGCTAATGATTTATGCCAATGTCATCGGTAACGACTTGGGGCCTAAATTTACGCCGATTGGTAGTCTGGCTACTTTGCTATGGCTACATGTATTGGCAGAGAAGGACTACAAAATTAGCTGGGGACAGTACATAAAAATTGGCCTGCTGATAACGCCGCCTGTGTTGTTAGTGACATTGTTAGCATTGGTATTTTGGCTACCAGTGTTGCCAAGCTAAGCTAGCCAATAGAAAACTTGCTATAGTAATATTCTATCGTGACAATAATATTCATTTTTGAGTATCATTGTCACAATCAAGTATGAGACAAAATGATACCCATAAAAAAACCCTCATCAAATTGATGAGGGTTTTGGCAAATGCCATAATTGAATCAAAGTTGACTCAAGAAATTTACTACTAAAATGTGGCTCTCCAACCTGGGCTCGAACCAGGGACACACGGATTAACAGTCCGTTGCTCTACCAACTGAGCTATTGGAGAATAGGCTGTAAGTGTTTAATCGCTTACAACGAGTCTTAGAAGTCTCTAACGAGTTCTTGCTAAGTGGGGCGTATTCTAGCAAAGTTAAAAAATACGTCAAGCCTTTTTTTGCATAATTCGTAAAAATTGTCATTTTAATGATGAGATAGCGTGTTTTTCCTAGTTATGCCCAAGACTCGCGCAAAAAAATACGCCCTATATACTCTATAGGGCGTATTTTTTATGAACAGGGGTAAGACTCGTTGCTATTTACGATTTATTCAGCAACGTCTAAATCAGACACTGCTTTTTCGATACGCGATAGCGCATCTTTCAGGGTAGCTTCGTCAGTGGCGTAAGAGATACGCATATAGCCACCAAGACCGAAAGCATCGCCAGGTACAACTGCTACGCCGACTTTGTCCAATAACCATGCTGAGAATTCAGTACATGATGATAGGCCAGCGGCTTTGATGAGCGGCACAATGTTTGGATACACATAGAACGCGCCATCAGGACGTAGGCAAGTAATACCTTTAATCGCATTTAGACCATCTACAACTAGGTCACAGCGTTCCTCAAAGGCAGCTACCATCGGCTCTAGAACACTTTGATCACCACTGATAGCGACTTCGGCAGCCACTTGGCTGATTGATGTTGGGCATGAGGTAGATTGTGACTGTACCTTTTTCATCGCGCCGATTAGCTTAGCAGGGCCACCCGCGTAGCCGATACGCCAGCCTGTCATTGCATAGGCTTTAGATACCCCGTTCAAAATGATGGCACGCTCTTTTAGCTCAGGTGCTGCGTTTAATATATTGTAGAACTTATCGCCTGTCCAGCGGATATGCTCATACATATCGTCTGAAGCTACATAGACTTGTGGATGCTTTTTCAATACTTCAGCGATGGCCTTTAGCTCATCTAACGTATAAATCATACCTGTTGGGTTAGATGGGCTGTTCAATACCAGCAATTTAGTCTTGTCAGTAATCGCTTCTTCTAGCTGTTCAGGCGTAATTTTGAAATCTTGCTCAGCTGGGCATTTGACGATGACTGGCACGCCTTCTGCGATGATAACCATGTCAGGATAGCTGACCCAATATGGTGCTGGGATGATGACTTCGTCGCCAGGATTGATAAACGCTTGGGCAAGGTTAAAGAACGACTGCTTACCACCAACCGATACTAGAATTTGATTTGGCTCATAGCTGATGTCATTATCACGCTTGAATTTTTCGATGATGGCTGTTTTTAGCTCTGGCGTACCATCGACAGCCGTATATTTAGTAAAGCCATCATTGATTGCATCGATTGCTGCTTTTTTGATGTGTTCAGGGGTATCAAAATCAGGTTCACCAGCGCCCAAACCGATAATATCTTTACCAGCTGCTTTTAGCTCTTTGGCTTTATTGGTAATCGCTAACGTAGGTGATGGTTTGATGTTGTTGACGCGGTCAGACAGTTGCAACTCGCTCATGAGAGATCCTTTTTTATATGAGGGTGGGGTTGGTGGAGATCTGATATTAATTATATAACGTTTTTATGACTAACAGGATAAGATGTCAGATAGTTTAGTAAGAAACAGCAGCAATACAGAAGTTATTCCATTACAAAGGAAACATTGCTAAACGCTTTAATTGCTAGTCTTGGCATTGTAGCACGCTGATATTAAGCTGTCTTATGACGCTAGTATCGTAATGTTGCAGCGCAGTTATTGCATAGTAGTTAATGACATTAAGGTTTTTATCTCTTTTAGAAAACCATAGACAGCGTACTGATATTTTACCTCAATGATGTCAATTGCGAAGACACAACAATAAACCTGTAGCCGACCACTATAATTATTTAGATTTGTTAAATAAAATGGCTTATAGCTTAATGAAATGCGCCCAATAATATCTGAGAAGAATAACGATAATTAATAGCTAGTTGCTATCAAAGGTTTAAGGTTTTATTAGGTAATCAGTTTAAGAATATTAATTCCATATTATGAAAATACTTAAAAAGATAAGAATACTCAAAAAGGATATTTACGATGACAGATTCTACTGAAAAATTACACATTCTCATTACTGGGGCGACGTCAGGCATTGGTAAGCAGTTGGCAAAAGACTATTTGCTAGCAGATCATCATGTATATGCAGTCGGCCGTGACGACGAAGCGTTGGCTGAGCTTGAAGCGTTAGGTGCAGAAACGATTGATTTAGACCTCATGGATAGAGAAAAGGTCATCGAATCTTTTGAAAAAATTGATAATGTTGATTTAGCGATTTGCGGTGCTGGCATGTGCGAGTACTTAGATATGCCGAACTTTGATAGCAGTGTGTTTATGAAAGTCATGTCGGTAAATATGGGTACCTTATCACATGCGATCGAAGGAGTGCTGCCAAAGCTAATTGCCTCAAAAGGTCGTCTGGTCGGTCTTGGCTCAGCGTCTGCTTACGTGCCTTTTGCGCGCGCTGAGGCCTATGGTAGCTCAAAAGCTGCTATCCATTATTTAGTGAAGACCCTACAGATTAGCCTTGCTCCGCATGATGTGTCAGTCAGCTTAGTTGTGCCGGGTTTTGTTGAAACACCTATGACTAAGCAAAATGATTTTCCGATGCCATTTATCCAGACGCCAGCGCAGGCAAGCCAAGCCATACGCGACGGTATCGAAAGCGGGCATGAGGTGATTGAATTTCCGAAAAAACTAACCATGCCTTTAAAAGCATTGGGCACGTTGCCTGATTTGGTCTGGCAACAAGTTAGTGAAAAACTTAACAAAAAGTAATCTACCATTGATAGAACTCTCATCCATCATACCGACAGAAAAATACAGAAGGGAATGCTTTTATGCCGTTTACTCGTTTCAAGCGTGCAACCAACCAAAAAAATGCTACCAATGCTGCAACAGGTTCTGACCATCAGACTGCCCAAAAACGTATCGCTATCATCGGCTCAGGTGTATCAGGACTGACATGCGCCCATTATTTAGGTACGCAATATGATGTGACGGTATTTGAAGCCAATGATTATATCGGCGGGCATGTAAACACGATTGACGTGGCACTACAAGACGGTAAAAGAACAAAGAGCAGCAATGTAGAGAGTAGTGCGATAGATACAGGATTTATTGTTTTTAATGAGCGCACATACCCGAACTTCTTTCGTTTGCTTCACGAGTTGCAGGTGCCGTTTCAGGCAACGGATATGAGCTTTTCTGTCAAAAATACTGCACGGCATTTTGAATACAATGGTCATACGCTCAACACTTTATTGTCACAACGCAAAAACGTACTCAATCCAAAATTCTGGCAGTTTATCAAAGATATTCTACAGTTTAATAAGCATATCAAACAGCTACGCCAAGATTATGATAGCGCGCGCGCTCAAGGACAAGATGTCAGTAGCTTTGCAGAACAAACGCTTGGTGGTTATTTGACGCAAAAGAAATATGGTCAGCTGTTTACCGATAACTATCTATTGCCAATGGTGTCGGCTATTTGGTCGACCAGTCTGGATGAAGTGCAAGATTTTCCGTTGGTGTTTTTTGCCCAGTTCTTTGACAATCATGGTTTGCTCGATGTAGTCAATCGTCCGCAGTGGTTTACGATAAAAGGCGGTTCAAAGCAATATGTCAATAAACTGATTCCACGCTTTATCAAAGCAGGTGGCAAGATACGAGTCAATAGCCCAGTACAGTCTGTGGTTCGTGATGGCGAGCAAGTGATTTTGACAGTACAGAATACTTTGACAGTGCAGGATAAAGGTAACGCTGACAACCGTAGTGAAAACCTTGTATTCGATGAAGTTATATTTGCTTGTCATGCAGATACTGCGCTAAAGATCTTAAAGGATGCGAGTACCGATGAATCTGACGTATTAAGCCATTTCCGCTTTACCAAAAACACAGCGGTACTGCATACAGATACCAGCGTTCTACCTAAGAAGCCACTGGCATGGGCAAGCTGGAATTACTTAATAGATGAAACAGTTTCAGGCAACGCTAAGGATGAGCAGGCGGCTGAAAACGCACAGATACCTGCAAAGCCAGTGCTGACTTATCATATGAATATTCTGCAACGTCTGACCAAAAAACATAATTATTTGGTCACATTAAACCCAGCTTTAGACACCAAAAGCGTCGATGATAAGCAGGTAATTAAGAGCATTGATTACAGTCATCCAGTATTCGATCTTGCGATGATTGAGGCGCAGACTAAATGGTCGAGTATCTCGGGTAATGGTTCGCACACGCATTTCTGCGGGGCTTATTGGTTTAATGGCTTTCATGAAGATGGCGTACGCAGTGGTTTACGTGTCTGTCAGGCGCTTGGTCTTGATATTGATATAAAAGACGAGGTTGATCCAGCTCATTTACCTGACGCTGATAGTGCGCATACGCCGTTTCGTTATAAAGACTTGCCTGTAAAAGCGGATACTAAGTTACGTAGATTGAACAAGCGCGAAGTAACCATAGCAACCACCAATCAAGAGTTGGTTGAGTATGCTAATCGCTTGCAGAGTTCAACTGCTGATACGAGCGAATATAAGAAACGTGGCTTATTCGGTCGCCGTAAAACAAAATAATATGACGATTAATGTCGTTATATATTCTAAGTATTTCAAAAGATTCGCCATGTAGAAAGTATGCCGTTACACAAGAGACTATTTATGACCATGTCCGCTCAAGATACCAATGTTATGCCAAATCATGAGTCTTCCTATGATACCAATGCATTGCCGCATCAACTGTTTGAGGGTACGACATGGCACAGTCGGTTGCTACCTAGTGTGAATAAATTTGTTTACCCTTATCGCTATTGGGGCGTCAATATTAGCGCACTGGCGGCAGGGCAAGAACTTCCTGAAATTAGTACGGCATCATTTGATGAGAGTAAAGTTTTAGAGAGGTTACCATTACGTACAGTATTACCGGAAAAGCTACTAGCAAAAGGTCTGCCTCTATTTTCAGCAAAGAAAAAGGCGCTACAACAATTCTGTCCTGATGACTATCTACAGCATATTGACCTACAGAATACCAATAGCCTAAGCAGTGCTAAAGTATTTGATAACCATATACAGTCTATTCAAGCACTAGAAAAACGCCTAAGCCGAGCATTTGAAAAACATGCAGGTAGCGCGCCTGAAGGCAATATGTTGGGATTGCTTGTCTGCCGTAATGCGGGCATGTATTTTAGCCCCGTTAATTTTTACTTAGGGTTTGATGCGCAGCAGACGCCAACTCATCTGTTAGCTGAAGTCTCTAATACGCCATGGGACAAGCGTCATTACTACGGGTTTTTATTAGAAGGAGATGATACTGAGTTTTGTCATGACAAGGACTTTCACGTATCACCTTTTAACCCTATTGACCAGCTGTATCGCTGGCAGGTCACAGTAAAACGTACAAAGACAGACGAGCAACCTAATGCTGGCTTACAAGTGCGTATTGCTATCAATATCAGTGATGAGCGCGGTGAAGTGCTAAAAACTGGTATAAAGTTATCAGGCGTAGCGATGACAGAAGATGCTGTTCGTCATAGCTTACGAAAAAACCCTTTGATGAATATGACATCATTAACCCGTATTTATTGGCACGCGTTTAAGCTCTATGCGATAAAAAAAGTGCCATATATCAACTATGATGAAAAATTAGCCGACAGTCAACAGAAAGGCGGCCATCAGAAAAGTAGACAGTAGAAAAGCAGCTAGCAGTATCGAGCGCAAGAATATTTCTTATAGTTACAGCAATTTTTAACATGAATAATCCAAGAATCTCGTCCATGTAATACCAAAAATGAACCACTAAATATAAAGCATTTAGACAAGGATAAATATACGATGCCAGCACGACCGACCGACCGAGCACCAGTCACAAAACTAGAAAAGCTAACTGCACGTGTGAGCAAAGTAGTTAATGAAAGTGCGGTATTGCAGCCAGTCAGTAATAGTGTGAATCACTTAGCTAGGAAGCTTATCTTTCGTGCGTTACAGCACGTTCAGTTTGGTAGTCTCACACTGATTGAGACATTCGATGAGCAGGAACCTAAGACAAGTAGCTTTGGTAAAGTCGCTACTAATGACGCTAGTAGCTCGGCGGTTGGCCGCCATTCGCTACATGTCACTTTGGAGATTCATGACAGTGCTGTCTACCGTCAGCTACTTTTGGGCGGCTCTATTGCGCTAGCAGACAGTTATATCGATGGTGAGTGGGATACGGATGATCTAACAGGTTTGATTCGTTTGGCGGCTCGTAATTTAGCAGTGCTCAATAAACTAGAGAATCGTTTTGCTGGTATTAGTAAAGCATTTGAAAAAGCGAAGCATCAACTACGTAGCAATGACAAATCTGGCTCCAAATCAAATATTCTAGCGCATTATGATTTGGGTAACGACATGTATGAGCGGTTTTTGGACGATACCATGATGTACTCATCAGCAGTCTATCGGACGCCTGACGTGACGCTTAGCGATGCGCAACAGCACAAGCTGTCGCTTATCTGCCAACGTTTACAGCTCAGTGCGGATGATAATGTGATTGAAATCGGTACAGGGTGGGGCGGTTTTGCTATCTTTGCAGCCAAGCACTACGGCTGCAATGTGACCACCACCACTATCTCTGATGCCCAGTATGATGAAGCACATCGACGAGTCGAGGCAGCAGGTCTGTCTGACAAAATCACACTGCTCAAACAAGACTACCGCGAGCTGACAGGTCAATATGACAAATTAGTCAGTATCGAGATGATTGAAGCGGTGGGCCATGAGTATCTACCGACTTTCTTTGCTAAGTGTAATAGCTTACTCAAACCAACAGGTCTTATGGTATTACAGGCCATCACTTTTAATGATCAAAATTATCAAGACTATATAGATTCTGTCGATTTTATTCAAACGCACATTTTCCCAGGTGGTTGTCTACTTTCAAACCAAGAGCTGACTACTCAATTCACTGAACAGACTGATATGGTTGTCAAACAATTACATGACTATGGCTTCGATTATGCGTATACGCTACGTGACTGGCGTGCGGCGTTTATGGCGCAGCGTGCAGAGATCCAAGCGCTTGGCTATGACGATGCCTTTGTTCGTTTATGGGAGTTTTACTTTTGTTATTGTGAAGGGGGGTTTTTGGAGCGCACGATCGGTGTGGTACAAGTGACCGCAGTGAAGCCTAACAACATCGATACGCTACATTTTTCTGATTTGCCATCTGCCGTCTTGAACTATAAAACAGTTTTGAACGATGAAACAGCCTTTAGTGAAGAAGATAGAGCAGACACCGCGTCAGTATAAGTCTGATGATGTAGATATGGTTTGTTCATGACATTCATAAGGTCTCATACTGTCTAAAAATTTTGAGACCTATGTATTGAAAAGTTCTACATTGAAAATGTTTTATGATGTTTGCAGGGCACGCTTATTATGCAGACCGGAGTAGCGTGTTACCGCTAGTGCCATTAAAGAGATGACCGCACCAATCCAAGCGGTGTCTTGCAACGACATATTTTCAACGACACTGCCACCGATGATCGAACCCAGTGCAATACCGATATTGAATGCAGCAATGTTTAGACCAGAAGCGACATCGACAGCATTGGGTGTATATATTTGAGCTTGTTTGACCACGTAGATTTGTAGACATGGTACATTACCAAAGGCGAAAGCACCCCATACCAAAATTGTCAGAACTGCTGCGACTTTTGATTGCATGGTAAAGGTGAATACTAAAAGAATGATACTCAAGGCGCTAAATATAATGCTAAGGGCACTAATAGGGCCGCGTTTATCGGCCAGTTTTCCGCCCCAAATATTGCCAATAGCAACAGATACACCATATATCAACATGATAAGACCGATGGCTGACGGTGCAAATTTAGTTTGCTGCTCTAAGATAGGTGCCAAATAGGTGAAGGCAGTAAAAGTACCGCCATAGCCAAGGATAGTCATTAGGTATACTAGTAATAATTGTGGTTTTATAATGACTTGTAATTGCTCTTTGAATGTTGCAGGAATGGATTTTTTTAGGTTTTTCGGTACTAATATCGCGCTACCAATTAAAGCGATTAAACCCAACATTGAGACTACTAAAAATGTGGCACGCCAACCGAAATGCTGTCCAATCCATGTACCTAAAGGTACACCAGTGACTAGCGCCACGGTGAGTCCAGTAAACATAATCGCAATCGCGCTGGCTTCTTTTTCTTTACTGACAAGGCTAGTAGCAATCATAGAGCCAATAGAGAAAAACACGCCATGCGCCAGACCGGTCAAGATACGGGCGAGTATTAAAGTCTCATAACTGGGTGCTTGCCAAGCCAGCAAGTTACCGATGACAAATAGACCCATGAGGCTCATAAGTACTATTTTGCGATTCTAGCGACCAGTCAGAGCGGTAAGGATAGGTGCACCGATAGCGACGCCGACGGCATAGAGGCTAACGAGCAATCCTGCTGAAGGTAAGCTCACGCCTAGATCGGCTGCGATGGTTGGCACTAATCCCACAATGACGAATTCGGTTGTCCCGATAGCAAATGCGCTTAGAGTAAGCGCCCACAAAGCAAGTGGCATAACGACATCCTATAATTAAATGATGCGAGTAGTTTGACGGATTTATAGTTTGCAAAAAACAGCACAAATGACAAAATACCTTTGTCAATTTTGTAAAGGTGATCGTGATGGTGGGACATGCTAAAACAGAAGACATAGAGATATTTTTGACGGTAGTAGACACGGGCAGCTTTACTGGCGCTGCCAACTTATTGAATCAGCAAGTAGCTAAGGTATCTCGTGCAGTGTCCAGACTCGAAGATACGCTGCAATGTACGCTGCTAAATAGAACGACACGGCGCTTGGAGCTGACGGAGGAAGGGCATGTCTTTATAAGATATGCGCGTGAGAGTTTAAATACGTTATATACTGGTGAAGAGGCGATTAAGCTGTTAAAGCAAGCGCCGAGTGGCCATCTACGAATTGACGCCGCGAGCCCGTTTGTCTTTCATCAACTGACGCCCTTGGTTGGTGATTTTGTGGCGCAATATCCACACATTACTCTCGACCTTACCTCACATGACAATATCATCGATTTGCTCGAACATAAGACCGACCTTGCCATTAGAATCGGCGATTTAAAAGATTCAAATCTGCATGCGCGCTATTTAGGTAAAAGTAAGCTACGTCTAGTAGCCAGTCCTAAATATTTGCGACAGCATAGTAAAGTGAAGCATGCTGATGATTTAGTCGATCATAAATTGATCGGTTTCAATGGCGCTTCTAAGTTGAACAACTGGCCATTGAATAGTCCAGTGCATCTTAATTTTCATATGACTGGCAGTAGTGGCGAGACCTTACGTCAGCTATGTTTAAACCATCAAGGTATCGCTTTACTGTCACATTTTATGATTGGCGAAGATTTGGAATCGGGACGCTTGGCTGAAGTATTGCCTGAGGCGATAGTCAGACCAAACAACCGTGAAGCCATACAGGCGGTATATTACAAAAACAGCGCTGTCTCATCACGTATCTTGGCATTTTTAGACTTTATACAGCCGCGCCTAACGTTATAATTTTTAATCGTTTTTATTCATTTAATGAGGGGTAATATCATGGGTTACGTTTTTATTTATCTCGCTGCTGTGGTTATCTTTTTGGGTGTGGATGCTGTTTGGCTGACAACCATGAAAGGCGCTTTTTATGAGTCACGTATCGGGCATCTATTGGCTGATGAGCCAAACATGATGGCTGCTGGCGTGTTTTATATGTTTTATATATTGGCACTTTGTATTTTAGTTCTATATCCGCAAATCAAAGCTGGCGCATCCGTTGGTCATATCTTCTTACTCGGCGGACTGATTGGCTTGATGGCTTATGGGACATATGATTTTACCAATTTGGCGCTATATAAGGGCTTTACGTTAGATACGGCATTGGTTGATTTTGTATGGGGTGGTATTTTGACAGGGACAGTAAGCGCTGTTGTTGCATGGTTGGCTTATCGCTTTCATTGGCTCAGCTAAATATTCTTAACGCGTCAAATCTGTCATACTGGTCAATCAATCTATACCTAGACATCTCCAAAAATGAGGATCATTATGCCACAATCTAACACCAGTACATCCGCTCAAAAAGCTCCTTTGAACAGTGAGCTATATATGTCGATACTCATGACACCTGATATGGCAAATTTTATTGGTAATGTGCATGGTGGTGATTTGTTGAAGATGCTAGATCAAGTCGCCTATGCTTGTGCCAGCCGCTATAGTGGTAACTATGTGGTGACACTGTCTGTCGATCAGGTGATGTTCCGTGAGCCGATATATGTGGGGGAGTTGGTTACTTTTGCAGCCAGTGTCAACTATGTCGGTAATACTTCAATGGAAGTGGGTATCCGCGTCGAAGCAGAAGACGTACGTGCTCGTACGGTTCGTCATACCAATAGTTGCTACTTTACGATGGTTGCTATCGATGATAAGGGTAAGCCAACCGCAGTGCCGCCACTTGAGATTAAAAATAATCTACAACAATGCCGTGCTGATGCTGCGTTAGAGCGGAAGAACTTGCGTATGCAAAGCTCACATCGTCCTAGTTGCGACTTAGAAGAGATTAATAAGTAGCTCAGCAAACCCTAAGTTAATAATTCATACAACGACTCACTAAAAAGACACTGATATTGTAGAGCGCTTATTTTAAGCTGATGTATATTTCAAGTCGTTCATTTACGGCGGAAGATTTTACTATTAATACGTTATTTCAGTGAGTCTAGCATGAGTCTAAAGCCATCTATTGCTAATCCCCAGCGCCATTTACCAGCCTCTTCTAAAGCGCAAAAACCTCGCGCGCGTGGGGGCAATCCTAAAGTTTCAAATGATCCTGAACTAAAACATACCCTCAATCAGAGCCCTGAAACCAATGACGAGCAGTCAGGCTCACTTATCACTGTATTGATTGCCGTTGGGGCCAATCTGGTTATTGCCATTGCAAAAACAGTTGCCGCTTTTATGACAGGCTCAGCCTCCATGATTGCAGAGGCAGCTCATTCATGGGCAGATGCTGGCAATGGTACTTTGCTTATCGTTGCAGAAAAGAAATCCATCAAACCTGCTGACAAAAGCCATCCGTTAGGCTATGGCAAGGAATCTTATGTTTGGTCAATGATTGCTGCTTTTGGTGTGTTTACGGCAGGCTCAATTGTCTCTATTTATACAGGTATCAAAGAATGGAACGCTACTGAGTCTGAGACTAACTATACGATTGGCTTTATCGTACTAGCAGTGGCGTTTGTACTTGAAGGGATATCATTGGTTCAGGCTTATAGACAAAGCAAAAAGCATGGCGAAGCGCTTGATATCAGTGCACTTGGCTATGTCGTAGATACTTCTAATCCAACATTGCGCGGTGTATTCTTCGAAGATTTAGCAGCGGTCACTGGTTTGGTGATTGCAGCTGCTGCTATGGGTATGCACGCTTATACAGGTGAACCATATTGGGATGCGTTAGGGTCTATCATTGTCGGTCTACTACTGGGTGTCGTCGCCATATTTTTGATCAGTCGTAATCGAGATTTCTTAGTTGGGCATAGGGTCACTGACCGTATGCACGAATATGTTTTAAGCGAGCTGCTAAATCATCCAGATATCGATAGTGTGTCCTATCTACACTTAGAGTGGGTCGGCCCAAAAAAGATATTTATGGTGGCAGCCGTAGATATCGCAGGCAATCAAAAAGAAGAACATATCGCTCAGAAGTTTGAAGAGATTGAAAATTTATTTAGAAGTAATCCAGTCTTTCAAGAGGCTATCTTGACACTGTCAGAACCTAACGCAGATACTTTGACTTTACCTAATATAGTTGCTCCACTATAAAAGTATTACGGCGTTAAGCTCGCTTGAAGTGTTCAATATACATCTACACTCAGTTGCCTTATACTACCCTTTAATTTGATAGACTATAGTCCATTAAAAAGCAGCTAACAAATCATAAGGCGATAATTATATGAGAACTTTATTTAAGAGCGATATACTGAAAAACACCGTATTTGCTATATCGTTGAGTATTAGTGCTGTCAGTTTGATGGCAATACCAACGATATCGGTACAAGCGGCAGTACCGACGGATGCTTCTTTGTTGAAGCTCATTAAGGTCACTAAGGTTATTGAGATGATGAATGATATGTCTAGTGACAGTGGTATCACAGATCAAATAACGCAATCCATGTTATCTTCGATGCCTACTGATAAGTTGAGTACGGATCAGCGCCAACGTTTAGAAGATATTGTTAGTAAATATAGTAAAGAGATGATGGATGATAGTAATAGAGCCGCTATGAATCAACAGATAGTCGATGTATATCTCCAAACTGCTAAGCAGCACTTCAATCAAGAAGAAGTCGATGCGCAGATAGATTTTTATAGTAGCAAAACGGGCCAAAATATCATTGATAAACAGCCTGATATGATGAAAGACTATATGGCACAAATAATGCCTATTGTCATGGAATCTACTATGAAAAAGGTACAAGATATTATGCCAAAAATGGCTGCAGATATTAAAGCCCTTAAACTTGAAGAGTAGTTTAGACTTTTAATAAGTATTAGAACTATAAAAAGCCGTCGATTATGACGGCTTTTTATAGTTCTAATACTTATTAAAATTAAAGGCTATTAGTTTTTTGGTGAGTTTGCACCAATGAACCATGCATCTTTATCAATGATACGACTCGCTTCTGTAAATAAGTCAGCGGTGTCTTCATCACCTGCATCGCCAGCAGTAGCAATCGCTTCACGTAATGTTTCGGCAACTTTCTTATAGCGGCTAGTTAGCTCACGGACATGCTGATCTACTTCAGTGATGTCGGTTGGGTAGTCATCTAGGATAGACTCTTTGACTACGCGACTTGCCAAACCGTTTGGTTGGCCACCTAAGATCACAATGCGTTCTGCGATAGTATCTGATACTTCAAGAATACGCTCTGATGTCTCATCTAGCAATTGATGTACCCCGATAAAACCTTTACCTTGCAAGTTCCAATGGCACTGTTTGCCATCTAAGGTTAAATCGATAACATTTGCCAGGTTGGCGTTCAACAAATCAATCATTTTTTTCGCAGTCTCGTCTGAAATACCACTTGCGTAACGTTCTCTCATAATTTACTCCGTCATTTATTTAAAATTATTATATTGAATGAAAGTTCAATGTATTTTTATTGGTCTTCTATTTGATGACAATCAATCTAAAACTAATGACATGAATTTCTGTAAAGCTATCAACTCATCAGTACCAAAAAGTCATCAACTTGTTAATTCAAGAACGATAATAACAGCTTAAACCACTGTTGGAACCCTTGAGTGTTAGGCTTTGTTAAGTGGTCGTGTAACGAGTTTGTTAACCATGAAAATCTTTGTAAATTTATCGAATACTGTGTGCATTTTTTATAACGATGTAATTTTTATCCGCTAACATTAAGGTTAAAATTTCGAAAAACAGCAAGTTTTTGCACTTATTTTTGTACTTGCATTTTGGGTTATCAGACAGGGCTTTGACCATAGAATGAGAGTCATCATTATCCTTTAAAAACCGCTGCTCAGACCCCATATTGTTATAAACCTCAAGAAGAAGAAAAATACTATGCGAATGCCTGAACCGCGCTCATCGCGTCAGCTAAATCAATTGTCCACTCAGCTCCAAGGTGAAGCTGAAATCAGTGGCGTCAACGCGTCGGGGACGCAAATATCGAGTCGAGCCTTTGAGATGGTGACTGACTTTGAACCTGCTGGCGACCAGCCGCAAGCTATTGAAAAGTTAGTTAATGGTATCAATGCTGATATGAATGAACAGCTATTACTAGGGGTGACGGGTTCTGGTAAAACCTACACCATGGCGAAGGTTATCTCCGAGACGCAGCGTCCAACCATTATCATGGCACACAATAAAACGTTGGCCGCTCAGCTGTATGGCGAGTTTAAATCGTTTTTCCCTAATAATGCTGTCGAATATTTTGTCAGTTATTATGACTATTACCAGCCAGAAGCTTATGTGGCTGCCAGTGATACCTTCATCGAAAAAGACAGTGCCATTAACGATCATATTGATCAGATGCGCCTGTCAGCCACGCGTGCTTTACTAGAGCGCCGTGATGCGATTATCGTTGCTTCGGTATCTTGTATCTATGGTTTGGGTGATCCAGAGAGTTATCTGAAAATGCTACTGCATGTGGTGGTGGGCGATAACATCGACCGTACGGCAACTATCAAACGTTTGGTTGAAATGCAATATACGCGTAATGAGTTAGACTTTGGTCGTGGTACATATCGTTTGCGTGGTGAGCTGCTTGATATTTATCCTGCCGAGTCTGAGCAGCTGGCTGTACGCGTGCATTTATTTGATAACGAAGTAGAAAAAATCACTTGGTTTGATCCATTAACGGGGAAAACCGTGCGCAGCGTGCCGCGTATCACTATTTATCCAAAGTCACATTATGTGACGCCGCGCAACAAGTTGGAAGCGGCCAGTCATACTATTCGTGAAGAGCTAGAGCCACGATTAGAATACTTCCGTGACAACAATAAACTGATTGAAGCGCAGCGTCTCAAAGAACGTACTCAGTATGATCTAGAGATGATTCAGCAGCTCGGCTACTGTAATGGTATCGAAAACTACTCGCAGCATCTCTCTGGGCGTCCATCAGGGGAAGCGCCGCCGACGCTGTTTGATTATATTCCAGAGGATGCGCTGTTATTCCTTGATGAGTCGCACGTGACGGTCTCGCAGATTGGTGCGATGTATAAAGGCGATAGATCTCGCAAAGAAAACTTGGTCAATTATGGTTTTAGATTACCCAGTGCGATGAATAACCGCCCGATGAAGTTTGAAGAGTGGGAGCGTATCAAGCCCAAAACCATTTACGTCAGTGCGACGCCTGCCTTATATGAGCTTGAACACAGTGAGCAAGTGGTGGAGCAGGTTGTACGTCCTACTGGGTTGATTGACCCTGAGATTGAGATACGTCCTGTCTTGACACAAGTCGATGATGTGTTATCAGAGATTACCAAACGCCGTGAAAAAGACGAGCGTGTATTGATTACCACTTTGACCAAGCGTATGTCAGAGGATTTGACCAGTTACCTCAAAGAATACGATGTAAAAGTTGCCTATCTACATTCGGACATTGATACTGTCGAGCGTATGCAAATTATCCATGAGCTGCGTACTGGCGTGCATGATGTGTTGGTCGGTATCAACCTGTTGCGTGAAGGCTTGGATATGCCAGAGGTATCACTAGTGGCAATATTTGATGCAGATAAAGAAGGTTTCTTGCGTTCTGAACGCTCACTCATTCAGACCATTGGTCGTGCAGCACGTCACTTGAATGGTAAGGCTATCCTCTATGCCGACCGCATCACGCCAAGTATGCAAAAGGCGATAGACGAGACGGACCGTCGCCGTGATAAGCAAATTGCTTTTAACCTTGAGCATAACATTACGCCAAAAGGTGCGCGTCGTAGTATCACGGATAAGATTGATACGGGTGAGAGCTTGGATGCCAATGACAATCAGGCTATTCCTGTTAAGAGTAACTTACCGGATGTTGATATCAATATCTTGCGTAGTCCTGATTTACTTGCCAAAGAAATCAAGCGATTAGAGAAGCAGATGCAGCAAATGTCACGTGATTTGAAGTTCGAAGAAGCAGCAAAAACGCGTGATAAAGTGCTCGAGTTAAAAGCTCATTTGATCTGATAGCGTAGGTTAAATATTGAGGCTAAAAAGAGGCCAAACAACAGCGAAGGTGAGGTGCTTTTTGAGTGCCTCGCCTTTTTTATTGCTTATTCAATAGTAGAACGCTTGTAATACCGCAGAATGCCACTTACCATATCCGCATAATCCTCACCAGTCATACAGTACTTCAAAAACCTGAGTCAAAATAGTGCCGATCAGAGGTTATGCTTTGGTTCGGCTAAGATGCTTACTATCGCTGACTGAGCTTTTGAAACTGACACAATCTAGGCGTACTATTTACCGTGCTTACTAATCAATTAATAGAATTAAACTCAAACGAAAACTCACTAGGCATGTCAGATACTGCCAAACAAGCCGTTATTGACTCTTTAGATATTGGCTTTCGTTATCCCGATGACCAGCGTGCAGCCCTGATTACCAAAGTCGCTGAAATAAACGCCGTCACGGAGAGCCAAATCTCACTAGGTAGCGGCTCTAGTGAGAACATTCGTACCGTTGTTCAAATGCTACAAAATAAAGCTTTAGTAGAAGGCGAGAAATTCCAAGTCATCGTGCCGCATCCAACCTTTGCCTATGCTGAATTGTACGCGACCTCCATCAATGTACCTGTGGTAAAAGTGCCTTTGACCCCTGAAAACTATGATTTTGACTTGCAAGGTATGCAAAAATTCGCTGATGACTTTGACGGTATTAGCTTGTTTTATCTGTGTAATCCAAATAACCCAACGTCGACTATTACTAATACAGTAAAGCTTAAAGAATGGGTAGGGCATGCACCAAGTAACCATTACTTTTTATTAGATGAAGCTTATTCAGAGTATGTGACTGATCCAAGTTTTGAAAGTGGTGTTGCATGGATACGAGAGGAGTACTCAGAAAATATCATTGTGGTACGTACCTTTTCAAAATTATGTGCACTCGCTGGCATGCGTGTCGGCTATGCAGTTGCTAGCGCGCAAATGATTGCTAGATTAGAAGCATTCATCTCGATTGATAATACTAACTTGGCAGGTGCCGTGGCTGCATTAGCGACCCTTGATGATGAAGCGTTTTTAGCATTGAGCTTACGTACAGCCAATCAATCGCGTCAGCTGGTCGAGCAAACATTAGATAAGCTGGGCTTACGCTATTTGCCATCGCAGGCCAGTTTTATATTTCATGAGATAAAAGGTGATGTGCAAACCTATATCGATAGAATGCGCGAACATGGTATTGCGGTCGGGCGCGAGTTTGCGCCAATCACTGGCTTCAATCGCTTAACACTTGGCAGACCTGATGAGATAGCAGTATTTGTAGAAGTACTCAAATCATTTCGTGAAAAAGGTTGGGTTTAACTAAGTCAATGCAGTTCGATAATAAAAAAGGGAAGTTACTTATTGGTAGCTTCCTTTTTTGTTGGAATGAGTTATAGGGTAAATCTAATAGTAACTATTAGCCAAGAGCAGTAAATATAGTCAGAATTAAAAGTTTTGGTTCAGTCAAATATAATTAAGACATTGATATTTTTTAAAGTAAAATGAATTGTACAAATTCATAAGGTTAGCTGATGAAAACAGTTGAGAATCTTGGCAGAGCATTTCTTAAACCTCTATTTCCATATTTAAAATTTTCACCTGAAGATGAGCTAAGGAACAATAAGTATCGTCTTCTATATGACTATTCTCATCAGCTATATGACGAGGAGGTACAAAGGTTTAAAGACTTAGAAGATAAAAGTTTTAAGCTATTAACAGCTTTGTCTGTTATTTCATTATTATACATACCTACTTTGAACTGGGTTTTAAGCGTAACTAAGCCGTGGTGTGTACTGTCAGTACTAGTAATACCTATGATGATTGTTGATGTAGCATTTTTTTTAAGAGCATGGAAAAGCCTGAGTGAAACTTTTAAATTAACAGAAGTTCCTAAAATGCCTTCAGATAACAACCTACTTGGTATTTTCAATGATGACAACGAGCATATAAATTCTTTATATTATCATTTATATCTAGGATACAATGAATCTATAATTCAATATAAAATAGTTAATGATAAAAAATCTAAATACATTAGTGATGGGCATAAGCACCTTCAAAAAGGCTTCACATATTTTATAGCTATACTATCGTTTGCAGTATTTGGAATGATCCTAGAATCTTTGTAAGGAATATATAAATGTCTGATAATAAACCGATAAGTTCTAAGCCAAACCTAGAGATACCACCTCCCAAGCTAGATATTATTGTAAAAGATAACAGAAATAAAAGTTCTAAACGTTAACTGTATTTTGACGCACTATAATGATTTCATACTAAAATATGATTTTTACCAACATCAAACGCAGTTTTACATATCGTACCTTAAATAGTGTCGTTTTATCTTATAGGATAACTGAGTAAAGTATGACCTGTTGATCACGCAAATGAATGCTAAATAACAATCATAATGCTAGGCATGCTCACATATCTTATAATTATAAAGCTAGGGATGTATTATGTTCGATATCAAATCATTTTTTAAACGAGAAGTAGAAAAAAAGCTTACTAATGTAGATGACTATATTTTTATGCCAGAACGCGTAGAAATGGAAATTGAAGGTGGTCTATTGAACTGCGTGTTAAATAGTGATGGTCGCGTCGATATTTTTTATAGTAAGGACGGTGTCACTGAAGTCGGTTCAGCTTCGCGCAAACATCCATTTACCGCGTTTGAAAAAGAGTTATATCATGGTATTTATGATGATGTTATTAACGACTTGATTAAAGAAGTAGATAAAATTATCGATAGCTCTTCGAAATATTTCCGTCGTAGCCAATCATTACCTTTTACTGCCTCTATAACGTCTCAACCATCTGACACAAATAAGTTTTAGGCTAATCAATCGAGTCCATATATTAGCAATAAAAAGGGTGCGTTATGTATAACGCACCCTTTTTATTGTTCTCGATCCAATAAAACTATTAATTTGATAAAGCCATTTTAATAAATGTACGTTAACTCGTCATTTACATAATAAACAACTCATCAGAGCCAATGCTTTATTTATGATTGAGCAAAGCTTGTATAGCAGCTCTGTATAGATTTTGCGACGACCTGCGTTACTAATTGGGTGCGATAGCTTGAGTCGATAGCGGCATTGCCTAGTTCAACAATAGTTACTTGCTGCGGTGCTTGCTCACTGACACAACCACAAACGTTGGTTTTAACCGTTTCTTGTTGCGCTTCAGTCATTGCAACACTAGCAACACGCCACGCATTTTGTTTTTCGATCTCGCTGCGGCACTGGTTATCGATTGCTGCTTTAAAGACATTCATACCAATCTCGTTTGCTGTGCCGATTGCTGTACCATCGTTTGTGCCACCTGTTGTAGCACACCCAGCCAAAGCAAAAGTAGCAAGAATAGCAGTCGATGCCAAAAGTTTTTTCATGGGTTAATTCCTTATAGCGGTTAATAGTTTTGGTCATCTATCTTATCAGTAAAATATAGTAATAACATCATTAACCACAAGCGCATATTATTTTAGAACTCTATAACCTATATGTATTAACCACAAAAAAGCCAGCTAAGTAATCACTTAACTGGCTTAATATAGACTAAGCTATTCAGCTTATTTATACGTTTTTGCCGTGTTCTTTTTGTTGAATATCTTTTGCTAACTTATAGCATTCGTTGATATGGTCATTAGCAATTTTTTTGAAAATCGTATAGCCCATCGTTGCAGCAACCAATTGACCGCCAAGTGGGATAAACTTGGTCACTTGTTTTGCAGCGATACGTCCACCGAAACCTTGAATGGTTTTTTTGACGATACCACGTGTTGCCATGAGTCCAGCAAAATCTACGGTACGGTCTTTTACTGCGCTCCAATGCACTTCGCGTGATTCTAAGTTAATGGCTGATTGACGGTCTTCAATGAGGCCAAAGCGCTCACTAATCTCCGGAATCAACTGCGTCAACATCCCTGCATCAACTGCCACATCAAAAAATGGTACTGGCACAACCGCTACACCAGCAGAAACTCTAGCGCGTCTTTTTACCATCTTCTGACATTCTTTTTTAACTTCATCAAGATTTAGATTAGGGTCGATAGTATTTGGAAGTTTTTCAGCAGCTGGTGTAGTTTTCATAAAGTGTCCTTATAAATAATTAGAATATAAATGATAAAAAGTTCAACAAATAACAAATCCTTCAGTTGCTTACTATTTTATGGATTTATACGTCGCTTACAATCATTGCTTTGTAGCAAAATGAATGAAATTACTCACACTATGCACCTTTTTTGTAAATAAAGAGACAGTCGTTAAAGAGATGGTCATTATTGCAGCAAGTTATAGCAACTGCTTTCTCAAGCCTTATTGTCTTGCTTAATATTTTGATAAAATTATACAACCGTAAATGGTATACAAAGGTCGCATAAATTGTCATTGTGAGCATCTATTAAAGCCAGTAGAATACCCTCATGCTAAATTTAACCCCCCGTTATACCAACACTCGCATCGACGAGTTGCCCGCCGCGTTGCAACCATTTGCCGCTCAATCATTCACGCTTGCCCGTCTATATGCAGGGCGAGGTATCACTGCGCCTGATGAGCTGGAGACTAGCCTATCAGGTCTATTGCCTGCTGAAGCACTGCATGGTGTCACTGAAGCAGTGCGTTTGCTAGACGCTGCCATTGACGAAGGTCAGCGTATACTAATTGTAGGTGACTTTGACTGTGATGGTGCGACTAGTACCGCACTAATGATGCGCGCGCTCACAAAGATGGGTGCAGTCGTTGATTTCCTAGTGCCAGATCGTTTTAAGTACGGTTATGGTCTGACGCCAGAGATTGTCGAGTTAGGTATTGAGACTTTCCAGCCAGATATGATAGTGACGGTTGATAATGGCATCTCAAGTCATGAGGGCGTAGCGCGTGCCCAAGCTGATGGCATCACAGTGATTATCACTGACCATCATCTCACGACCAAAGAAACGCCACCTGCGGAAGCGGTGGTTAATCCAAATCAGCTAGATTGTGACTTTGCTAGTAAAGCACTGGTCGGAGTTGGAGTCGCGTTCTATGTGCTCGGACGCTTAGCAAAGCTACGCCGCGAAGCTGGCAAGTCTACCGTACAGGTGAGCCAGTATTTGGATTTGGTCGCACTTGGGACAATTGCAGATGTTGGGGTACTGGATAAAAACAACCGTATTTTGGTACATCATGGACTGTCTGCTATTCGTCAAGGCCGCTGCTGTATGGGAATACTGGCATTGCTTGAGCAAGCGGGCCGTGATCCTAAGCAGCTTCATGCACAGGATTTTGGTTTTGTATTAGGCCCACGTATTAATGCTGCTGGACGCATGGACAATATGCGCATCGGTATCGAATGCTTATTAACCGAGGACTGGAGTACCGCGCAGCGTTTGGCACAAGAGCTTGAGCAGTTGAACCGTACGCGTCGTCATGTAGAGGGCGAGATGCGTGCGCAAGCTGATAGTATCGTACAAGCATTGGCTAATAAAGATGATAGCGACGAGAGTATGAGTGGCGATATCAATGATAATACTAGTAACGATGAAACAATTACTCAAGCTGTCTCCACTTCTAAAGCCAGTAATGCAGGCGCGCGTAGTATTATTCTGTACCAAGACGACTGGCATCAAGGAGTCATCGGCATTGTCGCTGGTCGCCTAAAAGAAAGCCATTATTTACCTAGCATTGTATTTGCACCAGCAGACACTGAACAAACCGATGAAGATAGTGCCATTAAAGGCTCTGCACGTTCTATCGCTGGCGTACATATTCGTGATGCGATTGAACAAGTTGCTGAGCGTTATCCAGACTTAATCAGTCATTTCGGCGGGCATGCGATGGCGGCAGGTTTAACCCTCAAGCGTCGCAACTTTGAGGCATTTATCACAGCTTTCAATGAAGTAATGGCTCAGATGGATGATGAGGTATTTGCAGAACAAAAATTCACGGATGGACCTTTGCAAGCGAGTGACTTTAGCCTCTGGTTTGCTGAGCATTTAGCCGATGCCAGTATCTGGGGCCATGGATTTGCACCACCGATATTTGACGGTGTGTTTGAGGTACTGAGCTTCAAGATTTTAAAAGACAAACATCTTAAGTTATCGCTGCGCTATCCAGACGTTCAATATCCGATAGAGGCAATTTGTTTTAACTTCGATAATGAGGCGTGGGACTACCGTGCTAAGCAAGTACATTTATTATTTCAGCTAGACATCAATGAATGGAATGGCAAGCAAAGCTTACAGCTGATGGTTAAAGATTTGGCTGTGGTAGAGCAAGGCTAAAACGACAATGTCAAACCGATAATACTGAACGCGCTCAGAGATGGGCGCGTTGGCATTATTAACTTTAATTTAATCTAGGGCATGTCTTCAATTCACTCGATAGTCATCTAAATGGGCTAAATTTTGCCAAATATCGTCAAATAGCTGGTAAATATCCCGATATTATCCGTGCTATTTTTCTTGTTTGACGGCAGTTTATCTCATTTTTATCACCATTTTTGAAATGAGGATACGCCCTAGTATCAGTATTTCCACTCTAGTGTGGGGAACTGCCAATCGTAACGAATAGCTAGCATCCGCAAAGTAAAAATTGTACTCATCGTAGAGATGTCAGCTACCCAATCTGTCACGCCTAAGTTCTTCAGAGCAAAGTACAGCACGCCACCGGTCAACGCTGCGGTGATGTAAATCTCTTGCTGCAGTACCAATGGAATCTCGTTGCAAATCATATCGCGAATGATGCCACCAACCACGATGGTAATTACACCTAACAACAGCGCTACAGGTACATTGGCACCCATACTATCAGCGACTTTAATACCGATCAGCGTAAATGCTGACAGACCGATAGTGTCAGATAGTTTGAGGAACTTATCCACTCGTCTAGAGTTTGGATGAAAAAATATTTGCATCGCTAAGGATGAAATCGTAATAAGGGTCAGATAGCTCATATCTACCATCCAAAATAATGGATGGCGATCCAGAATGACATCACGTACCGTGCCGCCGCCGATAGCAGTGACAATAGACACGAGTAGACAGCCGAAGACATCGAAGTTTTTATGCTTGGCAAGTATCGTTCCTGAAACGCTACAGGCGATGATGCCAATCATATCGAAGAAATATATTAAAGAGCGTGGGTTGAAAGTAGTGATCAGTACGGTAGGGTCCAATACGATAGCCAACATGGGCAGTTCTCACCATTTTAATTATTGTCAGTCAAACAAAGGCTATCTAATTACAGTCTTACTCAATTTACGAGACGAATAGAAGGCAGATGCCAGTCGAATCTGAGCGCGAGCATACGTACCGCAAAGATGACAAACAGCATAATAAATTCGTTGATACTGGCACCCACCTCAAAATACTGTAAGCATAAATAAGTCACAGACCCTGCGATACTAGCCGTAATATAAATCTCACGCTGTAGCACCAGTGGAATCTCATTACAAATGATATCACGTAGCAAACCACCAATGATGGCAGTCCAGACGCCCATCATAATAGCAATCAGGGGAGACATATCTAGGGTTAAAGCTACCTTAAAACCAATGACACTAAAAGCGGCTAGCCCAATGGCATCAAAGAGCTTTAACGCATTGTCAATCTTATGATAAAGGTGAAAGAATATTTGTAAGATAAGAGAGGTCACCGTGATCACGATCACGTAATTAAGGTCGGTCATCCAAAATAGAGGATGACGGTCGAGAGCCATATCACGTAATGTCCCACCGCCAATGGCATTGACCATCGCCACCAGAATACACCCAGCGATATCGAAACCTTTATGCTGCGCAAGTAAAGTCCCTGCAATCGCGCACGCAACAATGCCAACCATGTCTAATAAATATAATAGAATATCAGGAAAAATCAAAGCATTACCCATGGTCATAGTGTCAAATCGTGATCATCAAAGTGATAGGTGTTTTTGAGGCGGTTATTCAAGGCATGACCTTTGCGAATTAGGCTTAGTGCTATAGCGTCATTTAGCCATCTTTTGCAAATAATATCAGCCCTACAATAATCAGCCCTATACCGACCAGTCCCATCGCCGAGGGGATGGTGTTACCTAATAATAATACACCGCCAATCAAAGCAAAGATAACTTCACTGGCTTGGGTTGAGTCAACGCCTGCAACCTCGCTTGAAGTAACCGCTTGCTCACGCGCATACAAAAATATAGTGGTCGCTGCCACGCCTGCCAATAGAGCAACGAGCAACGTATTGATTATTTGTGAGGGGTGGGGTTGGTTAGGGCGCACTATAATGCCCAAAAACAGCCAAAATGGCAAACACCCAAGAGTCATTAGCCATACTTTGTTAAAGGCATTTTGCAGTAGCGTGGTTTCGATAGAAGGAATACGAGCAATCAGATTTTGTAGGGATGAGGTTGCCGCAGTGTTGTCACTTTGAAGTACGCTATCAATATCGGCGGCATCATAATATGTCGTAGCTGGCAAATTATAAACTTCGGATATGAGTGGTTCACTCTGATCGTTAATACCAACACTAACGCTAGCTCGTTGAGCATTTAACTCTGCTGCCTTCTGTAACTCGGTATTGCGCTGGCGAGCATTATGAGAGGCTTGCCAAACTAACTGGTTACCAATTGGGTAGCTAAAAGCGGCGATAAGAGCGGGTAGCGCACCATAGAGCAGCATGTCAGACATTGGAACGGCGTCAGTTATAGAGGCAGCATGTAGACCCTCGCTGATATTGACGAGCGCCACACCGATAAAGACAATGACAGCATATACGATGAATTTTTTATCAAAACGTTGACCAAATGCTAATAGCACAAGCAAACTGGCGACGACGGTAAACATAAAGGTGGCCGCTACCACCCACCCCGCAACATGATCTGCGGCATAGCAAATACCGGTATAAAACAGTCCAAAACCAATACTGCCAGTAACACACCAAAATCCCCAATGCTGTAGAAAAATTCTCATTAGCGCTTTAATACGACCAAAGCCATGTTGCATCGTAATAATGGCGGTGATAATCAACAGCATAAAGACATAGCGCAAACTGGCTGACCAAAACCAATGTCCACCTGCGCTACTCATAAGCTCATTTAAGATAAATGTTGAGCTAAAAAACGCACCTGCTAGCAAGCCTAATAAAATGAGTTTGATCATACCGCTACCTTATCTATGGCAATCAACGTGTTTACACTTTTCGTTTGTTACTTGCTGATAGTTACTTGCCTTTGGCGTCCGCCCAAATGATCTTATGCAGTTGCAGCTGAAAACGAACTGGTAACGCATCAGCCAACATCCATTCTGCCAGCTCTCGCGCTAATACAGGTACCTCGGGGCTGAGCTGTTCATCGATATCATCTGCGACGTTAAACATCGGAGAAAACCACACCGTACCGACCAAGTCGTTTAGCTTATACTCGGTCAATCTAGCTTTTGCCCAGTCGTAATCTGTACGATTCATGATGACAAACTTGATTTGATCGTGCTGAGTGAGATAGTCGAGGTTTGACCATAGATTTTTATCGACTTCGCCTGAGCTTGGTGTTTTGAGATCCATTACCTTGCTGACTGCTGCTGGCACGTTTTTTACCGTGAGCGCGCCTGCGGTTTCAAGGGATATCTCATAACCATCGCTCAGCAAACGTTTCATCAACTCAATGGCATTTGGCTGTGCTAACGGCTCACCGCCCGTCAGACAGATGCGCTTGCAAGGATAACCTTTGATGGTCTCTATGATGGTTTCTAATGATTGACGTTCGCCACCAGTAAAAGCATATTCGGTATCACAATAGACGCAGCGCAGCGG